>Ga0100378_1000017_pt1 | contig 240505 bp, 223 predicted proteins | sample CryGeymeta201502_FD_81535 | JGI IMG/M metagenome (GOLD analysis project Ga0100378, IMG submission 81535) | Groundwater microbial communities from Crystal Geyser aquifers in Utah, USA - Crystal Geyser metaG 2015-02 | ecosystem: Environmental > Aquatic > Deep subsurface > Groundwater | place... | reverse complement strand
GGGCCTGACCTGAGACTTGGCCTGTTCGGGGTCAGGCTGGCGCGTGCCGCGGATGGCCGGGGGGGGTCAGCGGGCAGGCGCCGTCCGCCCCCGTCACCGGCACATGGGACTGGCGCGACGGCTCTTTCTGCCGCGAACTCGACTGGTCGGGCGACGACATTCCGTTCAACTGCCGGCTTGTCGAGGCCCGCGACGACAGCGAACCGCGCTTCGCCGTGGATCGCGGCGCCGGGCGCAGCGCGACCTTCAGCATCCGCTGATCGGCGCCCCGACGGAGCCTTTGAAATGACACGAAGATCGGCTTACCCTGCCGCAAGTACAGGAAATTGGGGGCCGACCGGCATGGCAACGGATCGCAAAACGGATCGCCGCAGCGCCTTCGTCATCCTCGCAATGCTGGCATGGCTCGTTGGCGTCGCACCGCATCTGGTGGAATGGGCCCTGTCCGGCACACCGCCCGACGCACTGGTCTGGAACATGACCCATTACCACGTCACCTATCCCGATTTCGGCTTCCTGCGCCGGGGGCTGGTGGGCACGCTGATGGTGCCGGTTTTCGCGCCCCTGCCCGATGGCGGCGGGGCGGAATACGCCGTCATGCTGGCGATCGACGCGGGCCTGAGCCTGACGCTGGCGATCCTCGCCGCGCGGCTGTTCCTGCCGGCGGACGACGCCGCGCCGGGGCAGCGGTTTTTCGCAGGGGCGATCCTGATCGCACCAGTCGGCATGATGCAGCTGGGCCACGACGCCGCGCGGCTCGACCATGTGAATTTCGTTCTGCTGGCGCTTGCAGCGGCGGCGGTGCTGCGTGGGCGGGCGTGGCTGGCGGCACTGCTGATGGTCGCGGCGCTTCTGGTGCACGAGGCGGTGCTGTTCTACGGCGTGCCGGTGGTGGCGGCGCTGGCGCTGCGCCGATCAGGGACCGCGGCCGCCACCATCGCCCTGCCCGCCCTGCTGACGGCCGCCGCGTTGGTCCTGTGGGGCGGGACGCAGGCCGACCTTGCAACCGCCCTGCCGGCGGAGGTGGCGCTGGCCGCATCGGTCTGGACGCGCGACATGCTGGAACCCGCGCGCGGCTTTCCGCCCCTGCACTACGCCATTGCCGCCTACATGGCGCTGCTGCCGCTCTTGCTGCTGCACCGCCACTACCGGTTGAACGGCGCGGCGCCCGATCTGCTGTTGCTGGCCCCGGTGACGACACTGGCGCTGTTCGCGCTTGGCGTCGATTACGGTCGCTGGACGCAGTGCGTGTTCTTCGCGGTGCTCATGGTCATCGCTGCCGCCCCGACGCTCGGCCGCAGCCGGGGTGCCGACCTGCGGCCGCTGCCGGTCCGGCTTGCCATCCTGCCGTGGCTGCTGCCACTCGGCCCCATCGGCATCGCCGTGCTTTACCCGTTCCTGCCCTGGATCGTCTGAGGCCGTGTCCCCGCCTCAGGTTTCCAGCATTACGCTGACCCGGCGGTTCTGACGGCCCTTCTTCTCGATCTTGCCGAGCGCCACCTTGCCGATTTCGCCGGTGCGCCGCACATGGGTGCCGCCGCAGGGTTGCAGATCGACCTGACCCGCACCCGCCTCGCCGATGCGGATCAGTCGCACCTGGCCCGCGCCCTTCGGCGGCTTCGCCGACATCGTCTTTACAAGGCCCGGATTGGCCTCAAGCTCGGCATCGGTGATCCAGCTTTCGCTGACCGGCAGGTCACGCTCGATCAGCGCGTTGAGCCGCCCCTGCAACACCATCTTGTCCTCCGGTGCCTCGGGCATGTCGAAATCGAGCCGGCCCTTCTCGGCCCCGATCGCGCCGCCCGTCACCGGCAGCGGGATGACCACCGACAGAAGGTGCAGCACCGTGTGGATCTTCATATGAGCATAGCGCCGCTCCCAGTCGAGCCGCTGTTCCACCACCGCGCCCACCGGCGGCAGCGGCGCGGGCTCTTCGGACACCAGAATGATTTCACCATCCTCGCCCTTGACGCTTGTCGCAACCCGCATTCGGCCACCGGCCCAGTCGAGCGTGCCACTGTCACCCGGCTGGCCACCACCCTGCGCGTAGAAGATCGTGGCATCGAGCACCACGCCACCCTCATCGGTGACACGCTGGACCACACCCGACGCGGTCTTGCGGTAGGCATCGGCGATGTAAAGAGGATCGGTCATCAGGTTGGATCTCCTTCTTGGGGCTGGCGCACCCCCGCGTCGCCTTGCAGGCTTTCAGGGTTGCGAATCCAGACATCGCGCTGCGAATAGGGGATCTCGATCCCTTCCTCGGCGAAGCGCCGGGCGATCTCGTGGTTGAGGTCGCTATGCACGTTCATCATCCAGTTCACGTCGCGCAGGATGGCCCGGATCTCGAAATCGAAGCTGTCAGCGCCGAAGCCCCGGAACAGGATCGTTGGCGGCGGCGTCAGCAGCACCATCGGGTGCGCCTCCGCCACCTCCCTCAGGATCGCCTCGACACGCTTGCTATCGCTGGAATAGGCCACACCGACCGGCACGATCACCCGGCCGGTCGCGTTGTGATGGGTGTAATTTGTCACCACGCCGGAAATCAGGTCGGCGTTCGGCACGATCACGTCCGACCGGTCGAAGGTCTCGATCCGGGTGGAGCGGACAGAGATTTCGCGCACATAGCCGTGTGTCGTGCCGATCTGCACCCAGTCGCCTTCCTTGATCGGCCGTTCGATCAGCAGGATGATCCCCGAGACGAAGTTCGACACGATGGCCTGAAGCCCGAAGCCGATGCCGACCGACAACGCCCCGGCGACAATCGCCAGCGACGACAAGTCGATCCCCGCCACCGTGATGGCGATGAGCGCCGCGAGGAAGATACCGATATAGCCGGTGCCCGTCACCATCGCGTTGCGCCCGCCCGCATCAAGCCGGGTCTTGGGCAGAACGGTGCTGCGCAGCGTGCTCTGGATCAACCTTGTGGCGGTGTAGCCGATGACGAACACCACCGCGAGAACGAGGAAACTGCGCGGGTTGATCTGCACGCCACCGACGCTGAACCCGAGGATCAGCTGTTGCCACATATCGGCCAGCTGTGCCTGCCGCATACCCCAGATCAGCGCGAAAAGCGGCACCGTCACAAGGGTCAGCACGAACCCGATCAGCGTCGGTGTCAGCGCGTCCTCCAGCCCCTCTTCGCGACCGGTAAGAGCACCGTAAAGGTTGGTGACCAGACGTTGCAGCACACCCAGCCCGGCCAGCAGCGCCAGCGACCAGATCGTCGGGAAAAGAAAGCTCGACCCGGCGGTGAAATACCCGATTCCGGCCAGAACCGGCCCCGCGATCCCGAGCGCCATCACCGCCCGCCCGATCAGGGAAAGGACACGCGCGCGCAGCGGAGTTGGGTCATCGGTGACCTGCTCGGCCTTGCTGTGAAGAACAAGAAACCGCCCCAGCCGCGCCACCAACAAGCCGCTCAGCAGAACGACGGGAAAGAAGATGACCAACCGTTCCGACGGCGCGAAGGATTCGCTGTTCGCGACCATTTCGAACACCACGCTCAGCGCCAGCAGGATACCAAGGCCGACGGTGGTGCGTCGGCCGCGCGCCAGCACATGGTCGGGCAGGTTGAGCGGGCGCGCGGCGGATGACCGGGCCGGGAACACCTGCCGCCCAAGCCACACCGCCGCCGCGATGGTCAGCGCCGCCCGTGGCACCGCGTCGAGCAGGACCGACCCGCGCAGCCCGACGAAACTGCTTTCAACCACAGCCTGCACCAGCGCGATCACGCCAAGCGCGGGCAGCGCGTGTAACGCGACCGACAAAAAGAACACCGACAGCCGCGCGGCGGCGGACGCCTCCTCCTGCGCCACCGGCCGGCGCATCAGGCGCCCGGACCAGGACGCGCCGCGCAGTATCAGCACGACGCCGATCAGCAGGTAGAACAGGACGAGCGGGATGTTGTCACCGAATTCCGCGCGGTAGATCGGCGATTGCAGCAGCCGGGTGGTTTCCGTCCACAGGTTGCCGAAATAACCAAGCAGCGCGGTGACCGCGCCGGGCCAGTTGGTCGGGTTCAGCGGCGAAGGCTGCAAGGTCAGCAGCGCGCCCGCTTGCCGTTCCGCGAGAAGCGCGTCGATCTCTCCGATCAGGCCGATGGCGCGGCGCAATTCGGCCTCGGCCCGACGGCCCGGCGCCTCGGCCTCGGCCAGCCGCGTGCTCAGGTCAACGCGCTGCGCCGCGATACCCTCGGGCTCGCTGGTGCCATCCTCGGGCAACGGGCCGAGGGCCGCGATCTGGGCGCGCAGCGTTTCGATCCTCGCGGCATTGATCCCGGTTGCCACGCGAAGCCGGTCGCGCCAATCGACAAGCTGCGCGCGCAAGGTCTCGAACGCGGGGTCGGAGGCGCGGGCCGCGTCGATCACGCTTTCGGCGCGATCGGCTGTGCTCTGCCATGCGCCGTAATCGGGTGCGACGGAAGGCTCCTGCGCGACGGCGGAAACCGCCAGCGCGAGCAGAACCAGCGATAGGGCGAGGAACCGCCGAACTATCACGGGATTACTCGTAAACCGACGGCAGGTCGCGCGGCTCGCCGGCGAGCCACTCGGGCACAGGCAGGCCCTTTTCGCGCAGGAAGGCGGGGTTGAACATCTTCGACTGGTATCGCGTGCCGTAATCGCACAGGATCGTCACGATGGTATGGCCCGGCCCCATCTCGCGCGCCATGCGCAGCGCCCCGGCCATGTTGATGGCAGAAGACCCGCCGACGCAGAAGCCTTCCTTGGCCAACAGGTCATAGGCCAGCGGCAGCGCCTCGGAATCGGGGATCTTGTAGCTCATGTCAGGGCGGAAGCCTTTAAGGTTCTCGGTCTCGCGCCCCTGCCCGATGCCTTCGGTGATCGAACTGCCCTCGGCCTTGAAGTCGCCGGTGGTGTAGAAGCTGTGGATGGCCGAGCCCTCGGGATCGGCCAGTCCGATCTTCACCCCCTTGGGTTGCAGCGCCATGCCGACCCCGGCAAGGGTGCCGCCCGTTCCAACGGCGCAGATGAAGCCATCGACCTTGCCGCCGGTCTGCTCCCAGATCTCGGGGCCTGTCGTCTCGATATGCGCCTGCCGGTTGGCCACGTTGTCGAACTGGTTTGCCCAGATCGCGCCATTGGGTTCACTCGCGGCGAGCGCCTCCGCCAACCGTTCCGAATAGCGCACGTAATTGTTGGGATTCTTGTAGGGTGCGGCGGGCACCTGCACCAGGTCCGCGCCGGCCAGCCGGATCATGTCCTTCTTTTCCTGGCTTTGGGTCTCGGGGATGACGATGACGGTCTTGAACCCCATGGAAGCGCCGACCAGCGACAGACCGATACCGGTGTTGCCGGCGGTGCCCTCGACGATGGTGCCGCCGGGGGTCAACGCGCCCCGCGCAACGGCGTCACGGATGATGTAAAGCGCGGCGCGGTCCTTGACCGACTGGCCGGGATTCATGAATTCGGCCTTGCCGAGGATCTCGCAGCCCGTCGCGTCGCTGAGCGCGCTGAGCCGAATGAGCGGCGTGTTGCCAACCGCGTCTGCAAGGTCGTTTCGGATCGTCATGGCCAGTCTCTCCGCGCTGCGCCCCGGCGGCTGCGACCGGGGCAAGTATGTGCCCGACAGGGATAGGCGCGCACGCCGGCAAACTCAAGCAGTTCACGCCACTCAACCGCGCAGCCAGGCCCGTTTCAGCATCAGCCATTGCACCGACAGGATCAGCGGCGCGTTTGCCAGCTCGCCACTGTTGAGCATTCCGACAAGGTCGTCATAGGGCACAAGGACGTTGCGAATGTTCTCGCCCTCGTGTTCCATCCCACCGGTGCGCTTGCGGTCATCTTCCAGCGCCGCGATCCCCACGTAGGACACAAGGTATTGCGCGATTCCGCCGGACGACGGGTAATAACCCGCCACCTTGTGAAGCGCATCGAGAGTCAGGTGCGCCTCTTCCAGCGTTTCGCGGTGCGCGGTTTCCTCGTGGCTTTCGCCCGCGTCCACGATGCCCGCCACCGGTTCCAGCAGCCAGGGCTGCGGGTCGCCCAGCGCATAGGGGCCCATGCGCAGCTGTTCGATCAGCATCACCATGTCGCGTTCGGGGTCATAGGGCAGCACCGTCACCGCCTCGGCCACGTTGAAGATGGCGCGCGCTCCGGTCTCTGACCAGCCGCCATCGAAGCGGCGAAAACGGGTCTCGTATTCCTCGACCGTGAAGAATTTCTCGTAGGGGCGGTCCAGTCGCGTGACCTGCACGTCATCGCGGGTCAGCGGGCTGGACGCTGTCACCGGGCGGCGGCGCGCGGCGGCGTTGACATGCGCCTGCGCGCGGGCGCGGATGATGGCAAAGCGCGCGGCAACCTCGCGCGGCGTCTCGCGGCCATGGGCGCGCATGACCTCGGCCGCCGCGAGGCAGGTCAGATCGCCCCAGTCGCGCGCCCAACCGGCCAGAGACCACGGCCCGCCCGGCTGCCAGGGGGCGTCTTGCGGCATGAACACCTGCGCCGGTTCCCCCCCCTGCGGGCCATTCACCTCGACCGGAACGAGGTCATAGCCAAACGCGCCTTCGTAAAAGCGCAGGCGCTGAAGCTCCGCCGCGCTCACGTCGCGCAACAGGACGCCCTCGGCCGCGTCGCGCGCGTTCTCGACCAGCATCGGGAAGGCCTCGCCCTGCGCCCGGACGGTGCCAAACCCGGCCAGCGTCGCGCGCGGAAGGTCACAGTCGCGCCCCAGAACGATGGCACGCAGCGGTCGGAACCGCAGGGTTCCGAAGAAAAACAGGGGGGTCATCGCTTTCGCTAACTCCAGCGGCGGTTCACAAGCTCGGCCACCGCGCCCGAAACGGCCCCGCCGACCAACAATATCACCAGACATGTGGTTGCCGACAACAAGGACAAGCCGTAATCCAGAAACAAATCCAGCGCCGCGATCACGGCTTCGCCCAACCCGTCATAGCGCAGCCGGGTGGAGCGGTAGAACATCTCGAACAAGCCAAAGCCCAGAATCGTCCAGAACGCAATCTGCACCGAGACCCGCACGCCCGTCGTGATCGCCATCGAGATGCCCTGCCCGACAAGGCCACCCATCGTCGCCCAGCCCTGCCCGAGCCCGATCACCGCCACGATCGGCGCCAACCATTGCCGGGGCTGGCCTGGCGGCATCGTCTCACCGTAGGCCAAGGCGGCAAGATAGCCCACGGCCGCGAACAGGATGGCAGAAACGAGCTTGGCGGTTGTCGGCATGGCCTCAGCCGGGGCGGGTGACAGAAATCTGCGTGACATCAGTATTGCCGCTATGAAAGCTTGCGGCGCAAGAGGTCAGGTAGAAATTCCACATCCGGCGAAAGCGGTCGTCGAAGCCAAGCGCCGACACCTCGTCCCATTGCGCGTTGAACCTGTCATGCCAGCGGCGCAGCGTCTGGCTGTAGCTTTCGCCGAATTCGTGACTGCCGACAAAGCGCAGGCCGGCCTTTTCCACCTGTTCGCGCAGCACCTTCGGGGCGGGCAGCATCCCGCCGGGAAAGATGTATTTCTGAATGAAATCGACGCCCTTTCGGTAGATCGGCCAGCGTTTGTCACAAACGGTGATCACCTGCATCGCAGCAACGCGGCCGGGTTTCAGCCGCTCGCGCACGGTGTTGAAATAGGTCGGCCAATAGGCCTCGCCCACCGCTTCGAACATCTCGATCGAGGCGATGCCGTCGAACTGCCCGCGCACGTCGCGGTAATCCTGCAAACGGATATCGACCTGATCGGCGATGCCCTCGCGCGCCATGCGCGCGACCGCGTAATCGTGCTGTTCACGCGAAATCGTCAGCCCGGTGATCCGCGCGCCGCGTTCCTTGGCCACATATTCCGCAAAACCGCCCCATCCGCAGCCGATCTCCAGCAGGTGATCATCGGGACGCACGCCGATCTTGTCGGCGAGCGCGGCGTATTTCGCGCGTTGTGCGGCCTCGGTCGCTTCCTGCCCGCTGTCGAACAAGGCCGAGGAATAGGTCATCGTGTCATCAAGCCAGAGCGAATAGAACGCGTTGCCCAGATCGTAGTGGTGGGAAATGTTCTTCTTCGCCTGCCGCTTCGAATTGCCCTGCATCCAGAAGCGCAGCCGTTCATAGGTGCGCACCAGCGCCATGCCGGTGAAGCCGTCATACATCGCGTCATTGTCGGCATGGATCACATCCATCAGCGCTTGAAGGTCGGGCGTGCACCAGCCGCCATCGAGATAGGCATCGCAAAAGCCCAGATCACCCTCTCGGATCAGCCTCGCGAAGACATCGGTATCGTGAACCTCGCAAATCCCGACCGGGCCGGGATTCGGACCCTCGGCGCGAAAAACCCGGCCATCGGGCAGCACGAAGTCGATGCGCCCGTTTTGCAGCACCGCCACCTGCTCAAACACCTGCGCGAAGTAGCGCGGCAGGCCGGTTTCGCCGACCGTTGTTGTCCGAATGTCCATATGCCGTCCTTTGTTCCGTCCACCCTGAACGGTAAAACCCCGTTCTGGCAAGGAAATTACCCCTTCATTGCGTGGTAGGCGTCAAGCGCGCGGGTGCGCCCCTCTTTTAACGTCACCATCGGTTCGGGCCGCTCGCGGATCGTCCACGAGGCGGGGATCGCTTCGGCGAAGTCCCGCGCCCCGGCGCCGCGCAACCAGTAGTCCCGGTAGGCGCCCCTGCGGTCAAACTTGTCGGCCTGCGTTTCGGGGTTGAAGATGCGAAAGAACGGTGCCGCATCCGGCCCCGATCCCGCCACCCACTGCCAGCCCATCGCGTTCGAGGCCGGATCCCAGTCGGTCAGCGTGTCGGCGAACCAGTCCTTGCCGACCTGCCAGTGCACCATCAGGTGCTTGGTCAGGTAGGAGGCCACCAGCATCCGCGCCCGGTTGTGCATCCGGCCGGTCACGTAAAGTTCCCGCATCGCGGCATCGACGATCCCGACACCGGTTTCGCCACGCCTCCATCGGGTCGCGGCTTCACCGTCGCCCCGCCATGGGAAGGCATCCCACTCGTCGCGCCAGTTGCGCGTCAGGATCTGCGGCGAATGGAACATCAGGTGATAGGCGAAGTCGCGCCAGACCACTTCCTTCAGAAAGTGCTCCGCCCCGGTGCCGCCCTGCCCGTCCATCGCGCGCCAGCCCTCGTGCCAGCAGGTGCGCGGCGAAATCTCGCCGTAGGTCAGCGGTTCCGACAAGCCCGAGGTTGCATCGAGATCGAGGAAATCGCGCTCGTCCTTGTAGCGCGCAACGCGGGTCTCAAGGAAGTCGCCCAGCCGGTCGCGCGCCGCCCGCTCGCCCAGAAGCAGGTGCTTTTCGACAACCGCCGCACCGCGCTGCATGGCTGCATCGAGCGACCAGTCCGCCAGCCGCTCGCTTTGAGGCAGCGGCGCGGGAAAGCGCAGCGACGGCACCGGCAGCGGCGCGGGCACCGCCCGGTCGCGCACCGCTTTCCAGAACGGCGTGTAGACCCTGTAATAGCCGCCGCTGCCGGTCTCGACGGTCCAAGGCTCGAACAACAGATGCGCGTTGAAGCTTTCCACCCCCACACCCTGATCCTTCAGCGCCGCCTTCAGCTTTCTGTCACGGTCCTGCGCCTGCGGGTCGTAAAGCCGGTTCCAGACGACTTTCGTCGCCCCTGTTTCGCGGATCAGCCCTTGCAGCACCTCCAGCGCATCGCCAGAGCGCAGCACCAGCGCGCCGCCCTGCCCGGCCAGCGTATCGGCGAACTGCCCCAGCGCCCTCGCAAGGCGAAACCCCGGCGCCGCGCCAAGCGCGCGCACGGCGTCGTCGCGGATCACCACAGGGATCACCGGGCGGCCTTCGCAGGCCGCAAGCGCCGGGTTGTCGGCCAGCCGGAAATCCCGGCGCATCCAGTAGAGGATCGGTTGCGTGCTCATGCCGCCTTACCCCTTTTCATAGCGTTATCGACGGTGCGACGCTGTCGAGACGCAGGTGGCGAGGGCATGACCGAAGGCGCGCCACCCGCGGCGCAATTCGCGCGGCGTGCACCGCCCGAACACTGGCGACTTCCGCAGGACAGACCTTGTCGAATGATGACAGCATCCAACCTCCACACGAAACCTTTGAAGAAGTATGCACAGGTAGCGCAAGTCCGGCGGAGATCAACGGCTCAAATCACCTTGTCGAGCGCCGCGATCAGCGCTTCGACCTCTTCAGGCGCCGTGTAGTGGGTGAAACTCAGCCGCAGAACGCCAAGGTCCGGATCGACCCCCACGGCGTCAAGCGCGCGACCGGCGTAGAAATCACCGCCCCCCGACATGATGCCGTGCCGGGCCAGATCGGCCGCCGCCGCAGCCCCCGGCCGGTCCAGCGCCACCGCAACCGTCGGGGCGCGCCTCTCGGCTTGCCCCGGCCCGATCAGCCGGGCGGAGTTCTTCGAGCCGAGATAATCCAGCAGCGGCTGCAACAGCGTCTTTTCCTGCGCCCGCATGAGCCCATGCGCATGACGCGCCGCCGCAGCCGCCGCCTTTGGCCCGCCGTGATGGGCCGACAGCGCCTCCATGTAATCGGCGATGCCGGCGCAGGCCGCCACCTGTGCGTGATCGGGCCCCGCCGGGGTGAAGCGTTTGTAAAGCACATCGCCGTTGAAATGGTGCGCCTGGTTGGGCAGCGCCGCGCCCAAGGCGCGCCGGATCACCATGATCCCCTGATGCGGGCCATAGGTCTTGTAAGCCGAGAAAAGGTAGATATCCGCCCCCAGCGCGCCCACATCGACGAAGCCGTGCGGCGCGTAGCTGACGCCATCGACGCAGGTCGCCGCCCCCGCCGCGCGAACCTGCGCGCAGATCGCGGCGACATCGTTGACCTCGCCCACCACGTTGGAACATTGCGGGAAGGCGACCAGCCGCACCTTGCCATCGGCCAGAAGCGGCGCCAGCGCGGCCGGGTCGAGATGCCCGGTTTCCGGGTCGACGCGCCATTCGCGCAGTTCGACGCCATCCTCGGCCAGCCGCCGCCACGGGCCGGAATTGGCCTCGTGATCCTGATTGGTGACGACGATCGCCTCGCCCTGCGTCATGCTCTGTCGGAAGGCCTGCGCCAGCACATAGGCGTTCTGGGTGGTCGACGGGCCGAACGACAGCTCGTCGGTCTCCACCCCCAGCATCGCGGCCAGCCGACTGCGCGCCTCGTCCATCTCCTCGCCGCCAAGACGGCTGGCCGCGTAGGCGCCGTAGGGCTGCACCTTGCGTTCTTGATAGAACCGAAACAGCCGGTCGATGACGGGCTGACAGGGGAAACTGCCGCCGGCATTCTCGAAGAAGGCCTGCCCGGCCAGCGACGGCTGCGCGAAGGCGGGAAACTGAGCCCGCACCCACGTTGTATCCAAGGGGGTCATGTCCACTCCTTTGCCTGCGCCGAGACCGGCGGATGCGATCAGGGGTAGAACCGCCCTATCGGGGCGTCAAGCACACGCCGCCGCTTGCCGACCGCCTCCCTCAACACGCCAGCGCCGCGTGCAGCGCCGTCTCGGACCAGCCGCCAAGGGCACGCGCCACAAGGCGGCCATCCTCCAGCCGGGTGGCGATCAGCCGGGTCCAGCCGGTGTTCGCGGTCAGGATCTCCGGTCCGGCCCCGCAATCGCGGATGCCCGAGGCAATGCCGGTCTCGCCGATACGATGATTGGTCAGGCCGGTCGCGGCGGCAACCTCGCGCAGCCCGTCGGCACCATAGCGCCAGATACGCAGGCTGCGCGCGAGGTGCGGACGGTCGATATAGGCGATCTCCGTGGCGCCGTCGCCATCGAGGTCCGCCGCACCGATAATGGCCAGCCAGCGGTTTGACTGGCCGATATGGGGCGTCGTCGCGGCAAGCACCAGCGCGCGGCCCGTCCAACGGTAAACGGCGACCTGCGCGCCAAGCCGGTCGTGGCTGCGCGCAACGATCACCTCGTTGGTGCCATCGCCGTCAAGATCGGCAAGGCGCGGCGCGACATCCTCGAACACGTGCGGCGCCTCCAGCGTCAGCGCATGGCCGCAGGTGCCGCGATTGCCCGGCGCATCGACCCATAGCGTCGAGGGTTCGTGCCGCCGCCCCAGCACGTAATGCTGGTAGCGCGTGACCGGGTCCGCAAACCACGCCCGCGCCACAGGCCCGGCGGTTTCGGCGTCGCTCGTCACGCTGTCGGGGTAGGCCGTCTGGCGGACCGGATCGACGAGGCAAGCCGCCGCGCCGCCGCCCCACAGCGCCACGGCCAGCGCCACGGCCAGCGCACAGGCCAGCCGCTTCAGCATCAGATCTGCTTTTCCGGCATCCGCACGATGAGCCCGTCAAGTTCGTCGCTCACCTTCAACTGGCAGGTCAGGCGCGAAAATTCGTCGGGCTTGAAGGCAAATTCAAGCATGTCCTCTTCCATCGGGTCGATGGCGGGCAGCTTGTCCTTCCACGCCGGATCGACATGCACATGGCAGGTGGAACAGGCGCAGGCGCCGCCGCAATCGGCCTCGATTCCGGGGATGTTGTTGTCGCGCGCACCTTCCATCACGGTCAGCCCGTTGGGCACGTCGACCACATGTTCGGTGCCGCCATACTCGATATAGGTGATCTTTGCCATGGTCAGACTGTCCTTTGGATTTCGTCCTTTCCTACCTAGCTTCGCCTGTTGCGCATGACCAGTCCGAATGCACCCCTTTTCGCAGCGCGCTTGCCCCGAACCGGGGTCTTTGCGGCCCCTCGAAAAGCCTGTATCCTGCGCCGCGAAGAGCCCCCGGAAAGACGGGGCAAGCGCAGCAAGGCAGGCACCCCGCATGATCCTCAGGCAGATTTCCATGGCCGGCCTTCTGGGTCTAGCTGCCTGCGCACCGATGCCGGGGGCCGAGGTGTTGCGCGTGTTCGACCGTGACGGTAGCATCGTGACGCGCGGCGAAGGGCCGGAGGACGCCCGCCCCGATGCCTGCTACGCGCAGGACGTGACCCCGGCGGTGATCGAAACGGTGACCGAACACGTGGTGGTAACGCCGGCCGAGCGCGACGAAGCGGGCCGGGTGATCCGCCCCGGCAGTTTCCGCACCCATACCCGCCAGCGCATCGTCGAGGACCGCCGCGCGATCTGGTTCGAAACGCCTTGCGCGGCGCAGGATGACCCGGCCTTCATCGCCTCGGTGCAGCGGGCGCTGCGGGCGCGCGGGGTCTATCAAGGGCCGATCTCCGGCGTGATGGACCGGCGCACGCGCACCGCCATCCGCCGCTTTCAGGACCCTCAGGGACTCGATTCCGGGGTGCTGTCGCTGGCCGCTGCACGACTGCTCGGCCTTGCAGTCTGGGATCCGGTCGCCGCGCGCGGCCCGCTCGACACCCCGCAGGGCGGCTAACCCTGCGCACCGCGCCCCCCCCGCCGGATGCACACTGGCGGGGGGGGCTTTTCTCGCAGACTTGGCTGCGCTTACTTTGCGTCGACCGGCAGCGCCACGAAGCGCGGCGTGCCCGCCCGGCGGATCAGCAACAGCACGGAGTTCTGCCCCGCCTCTTCCGCTGCATCGACACGCTCGCGGAATGCCGCGATGGTGGAGATCGGCTGCTGCCCGACCTCGGTGATCACGTCGCCGGGCTCCAGCCCGCGCGCCGCAGCCTCGGAAGACGGATCGACGTCCACCACCAGCAGACCATCAGAGATCCCGTTGGCCGCGCGCGCCTCGTCGGTCAGGGGGGCCAGCGTCAGGCCGAAGAGTTCCGCCGACGCGGGCGCTTCTGCGCCGGGAGCTTCCGGGAAGGCCTGCGCCGCCGCCGTCTCGCGGCGGCCAAGCGTCACCCGCAAGGTCTGCGTTTCACCGTCGCGCAGGACCACGACGCGCACGGTTTCGCCCACCGGCGTAGCGGCCACAACCCGCACCAGTTCGCGCGTATCGGTAACCTCGGCCCCGTCGAAAAAGGTGATCACATCGCCAACCTCCAAACCGGCGTCGCGCGCCGGTCCGTCCGGCACATCGGTGACCAGCGCGCCAGTGACAACGTCAAGGCCAAGCCCCTCCGCGATCTCGGCATTGACATCCTGAATGCGCACGCCCAGCCAACCCCGGCGGGTTTCGCCGAATTCCTGCAATTGCGCGATCACGCCCGACACCACGTTCGACGCCATCGAGAAACCGATCCCGATCGAGCCGCCATTGGGGCTGAGGATCGCGGTATTCACGCCGACGACCTCGCCATCCATGTTGAACAGCGGCCCACCGGAATTGCCCCGGTTGATCGCCGCGTCGGTCTGGATGAAATCGTCATAGGTGCCGGACAGCGCCCGGCCACGCGCCGAGACGATGCCCACCGAAACCGAGAAGCCCTGGCCCAGCGGGTTGCCCATCGCCATCACCCAGTCGCCGACACGCGCCGCGTCGCTGTCACCGAAACTGACAAAATCCAGCGGCGCATCAGGGGTGACCTTGAGCAGCGCGATATCGGTATTCGCATCGGTCCCGATCACCTCTGCCGGAAGCGTCAGCCCGCTGCGGAAATCGATCATGATTTCATCGGCGCCGTCGATGACATGGTTGTTGGTGACGATATAGCCATCCTCCGAGATCACGAAGCCCGAACCGAGCGCATTGGCCCGTCGCGGCGCGGGCCGGTTCAGACCGGGCTGCTGCCGGTCGAGGAAATCGTTGAAGAAATCCTCCAGCGGCGATCCCGGCGGCACCTGCGGCAACGGTCCGGTGCCAGAGGCAACAAGGCTTGAAGTCGTGATGTTGACAACCGCATCGCCGACCTCGTCCACCAGCCCGGCAAAGCTGCCGGGGCCGCCCGCTTGCGCGCGGCCCGGCTGTGCGGCCATGACCACCACCGCAAGCGCAATGGCAACGATCAGCGCCAGCGTCGTCACCTTGAAAAGAAGCATCCTGCCATGCGACGCGGCACGCACGCCGACCCGCGGGTTGATGGTTGGCATTGTCACTCGAAAATCCTCCTGTAGATCTGTTTTCAGGCTCCGCTTGCCTTGGCTATCTCACCATATTTGCCCGGTGGCGGTATCAATCAAGCAGCCCACCCGACATAAACGTCACATAGGCGTGATGACACCGACAGCGCAGTGGGCGCGACAACGCGGCACCGTTACGGCGCGCCCGGCGCACCGTCAGACCATCGGCGCCATGATTTCCACCGCCTCGCCATCGCGCACCGCCGTGTAAAAGCAACTGCGCCGGTTGGTGTGGCAGGCCGGTCCGGTCTGGCGCACCAGCGCCAGCAGGCAATCGCTGTCGCAATCGACGCGCAGCTCTGCCAACTCCTGCACATGGCCGGAACTTTCGCCCTTTACCCAGAACGCCTGCCGCGAGCGCGACCAATAGGTTACTCGCTTCGTTTCCAGCGTCCGCGCCACCGCCGCCGCGTTCATCCACGCCATCATCAGCACCTCGCCGGTGGCCTCTTCCTGTGCGATGCAGGGGATCAGCCCGTCAGCGGTATACGTCAACGTTTCGGGATCGAACCCCATGCCTGTCACCCTTTGCATTTCTGATCCTGTTCGCTACTTATAGGGAACACGACCGGGGGAAAAGCCCATGACCCAAGAGACCGACCTGATCAAGCTCTACTCGCAGCGCATCCTGGCGCTTGCCGCCGACATTCCCCTGACCGACCGGCTCGACGCACCGCAGGCGACGGTGCGCAAACGCGCGCCGCTGTGCGGCTCCACCGTGACCGTAGATCTCGACGTGGAACGGGGCCGCATCACCCGCTTCGGACAGGATGTGAAGGCTTGCGCGCTCGGCCAGGCCTCGGCGGGACTGATGGCCGCCAACATCCTCGGGCGCAGCCGCGAGGAGGTGGAGACCGGGCGCGATCAGTTGCGCGCGATGCTCAAGGACGGAGCGCCGCCGCCGCAAGCGCCCTTCACCGGATACGAGGTGTTGGAACCGGCCCGCGACTACAAGAACCGCCATGCCTCGATCCTGCTCGCCTTCGAGGCGACCGCTGACGCCATGGCAGAGGCCGAAGCCGCCGCCTGCGCCTGACATCGCGGCGTCGAGTGTCATCAGCCCGTTCGCGCCCGGTTCGGGCCGTCTTCGCACCCGGATTGGGCACATGTGGCTTGTCTGCGGCTGGTCGCTGGTCCGGCGGCCTTACCGAGGCAGGCTTTCAACCTGCGTCACGAAATCCTCGCCCCGTTTCTCGAAATTGTCATACTGGTCGAAACTGGCCGCGGCCGGCGCCAACAGCACCACCTCGCCTGGCTTCGCCTCGGCCGCCGCGCGCGCCACGGCCACCGCCATGCTGGTGCAGATTTCGGCCTCTACCGCACCGATTTTCAATGCAAAATCAGCAGCGTCCCGGCCAATCACGTAGGCTTTCACCACCGAGCCCAGCGCCGGTTTCAGCGCCTCCAGCCCGCCGTCCTTCTCAAGCCCGCCGCAGATCCAGCGCACTTGCCCGAACGCCGACAGTGCCTTGGCCGCGGCATCCACGTTGGTGGCCTTGGAATCGTTGACGAAAATCACCCCGCCAATCTCCGCCACCCGTTGCGAGCGATGCGGCAAGCCCTGGAAACTGTGAAAGGATTTTTCGATCCCACGGGGCGAAAGTGCAAGCGCCCTGACCGCCGCATAGGCACTGCACGCGTTCTGATGGTTATGCACCCCCGGCAACCCGGCAACATCGCGCAGGTCGATCGACGCCACCTGCCGATCCTTGCGCCATTCGGCCAGAAACCCCTTGCGCGCACAGACAGACCACCCCGGCCCGGTCAGCTTGCGGCCGACGGAAACGCGGATCAAGCGGCCGTCACCGACTCCCTCGCTCATCTGCCCGGCAAGGAACGCACCCTCGGGTTCATCGACGCCGATCACCGCCCGATCCGACCCGCCCTCCGCAAACAGCCGCCGCTTGGCCGCGAAATACCCGCCAAGACCGCCATGCCGATCAAGGTGATCGGGGGAAAGGTTCGTGAAAACAGCCACATCCGGTGTCAGGGCGCGGGCAAGCTCGGTCTGGTAGCTCGACAGTTCCAGCACGATGACCTCGCCATCCACGGGCGGGTCGATGTCCAGAATCCCGCGCCCGATATTGCCCGCCAACTGCACCGGCGTGCCGTTTTCGGCAAGCAGGTGCGCGATCAGCGCCGAGGTCGTGGATTTGCCATTGGACCCGGTCACCGCGATCACCCGCGGCGGCGTGTCCAGATCCTGCCATTCGGATCGCCCGAGCGACCGGAAGAACAGCCCGATATCGTTGTCCACCGGCACCCCGGCCTCATGGGCTGCCGCGATCACCTTGTGCGGCGCGGGGTAGAGATGCGGGATGCCGGGGCTGGTGATCAGCATGTCCACCCCCTCCAGCGCGCCAGTGCGCGACAAATCGACAATCCCGACCCCCTCGGCCTCTGCCGCGGCACGTCCCTTGGCGCCGTCATCCCAGGCCAACACCTCTGCGCCACCGGCCCGCAACGCCCGCGCCGCCGACAAGCCGGACCGCCCAAGCCCCAGAACCGCCACCCGTTTGCCGTCCACACCTGAAACCGGGATCATCTCGCATCCTTCCCCTTCTTCTTGGCCAAAATACTCGAAATCCCGCCAGCAATCCCCTCCGTCCGGCCCCGGACCCATGCACCACCCGTTTGGCCAGCCCCCCCCCGCGCGAGGAGGCCGCAAGGCCGAGGAGCGCTCAGCGCAGTTTCAGCGTCGCCAGCCCGATCAGCGCCAGGATCAGCGAGATGATCCAGAACCGGATCACGATCTGCGGCTCGGCCCAGCCACGTTTCTCGAAATGGTGATGGATCGGTGCCATCAGGAAAACCCGTTTGCCGGTGCGCTTGAAGTAAAGCACCTGAATGATGACCGACAGCGCCTCGGCCACGAACAGCCCGCCGACGATGGCCAGCACAAGTTCGTGCTTGGTGCTGACCGCGATCGCGCCAAGCGCGCCGCCAAGCGCCAGCGACCCGGTATCGCCCATGAACACCGCCGCCGGCGGCGCGTTGTACCACAAAAACCCAAGCCCGCCGCCGATCAGCCCGGCGGTAAAGACCAGCAACTCGCCGGTGCCCGGCACGTAATGCACGTCGAGATACTCGGTAAAATCCACCCGGCCCACGGCGTAGGCGATAACACCAAGGGTCGCCGCCGCGATCATCACCGGCATGATCGCCAGCCCGTCCAGCCCATCTGTCAGGTTCACCGCGTTGGCGCTGCCCACGATCACGATCATGGTGAAGGGCACGAAGAGCCAGCCCATGTTCAGCAGCAACGCCTTGAACACCGGAAAGGCCAGCTGGCCCGACAACTCATCGGGGTGGACCAGCAGCGCGACGACGCCCGCGATCGCGGCGATGGTCAACCCGATGGCAAAGCGCAGCTTTCCCGACACGCCGGCGGTGGTGTTGCGGCTGACCTTGGCGTAGTCATCGACGAAGCCAACGGCGCCAAACGAAACCGTCACGAACAGCACCAGCCAGACATAGGCGTTATCGAGCCGCGCCCAGAGCAGCGTCGACAGCGTCAGCGCCGCAAGGATCAGCAAGCCGCCCATCGTCGGCGTCCCGGCCTTGCTGATCAGGTGGCTTTCCGGCCCATCCTCCCGAATTGGCTGGCCGCTGCTGTATTTGCGACGCAACGCATTGATCAGCGGGCGCCCGAAGACGAAGCCGAAGACCAGCGCCGTGAAGAACGCCCCGCCGGCGCGAAAGGTGATATAGCGAAACAGGTTGAAAAGATCGCCGCCTTCCGACAGCGAGCTGAGCCAGTAGAGCATCTAACGGGGGTCCTTTCGGGTTTGCCGGGCGGCTTGGCCCAGTTTTCGCAGGCCGTCAACGACAAGCGACAGTTTTGTCCCCTTGGAGCTTTTGACCAGCACGATATCGCCGGGCCAGAGCAGCCCCGGCAGGGCCTTCGCCATGTCCTCGGCGGTCGCGGTGTGCAGGCCGCGCCTGGCCGCCGGCAGCGCGGCGCCCAGATGCGCCATCAGCGGGCCGCAAGTGTAGACGAGGTCAATCTGCTCCATCGCCGCAAGCGCCGCAAGCCCGGCATGCAGATCGGGCGCGCCCGGCCCCAGTTCCAGCATGTCGCCCAGCACCGCGATCCGCCGGCCCTTGCCCTGGCGCGTCGCGGCGGCCAGAACCTCGAGGCTGGCCGCGACCGAGGTCGGCGAGGCGTTGAAGGCGTCGTCGATCAGGTCGATGGCCTGCTCGTCGGTCGGGTTCAATACGATGCGCTCGCGCCGTCCCCGCCCGGTCCCCGGCTGCCACGGCCCTAGCGCCAGCATCGCCCGCGTCACGTCGCGCCCGAGCGCCGCCACCGTGGCCAGCACGAAACAGGCGTTCAACGCAAGGTGGCGCCCCGGCGCCGCAAGCTTGAAAAGGATCGCCTCGCCGTCGATCCCGGCTTGCACAATCGTGGTTTCATCGTCAAGCGTGACCGCGACAAGCCGCGCGTCCCGGCCGTCTTGCCCAACCTCGATCACGCGGGCGGCATGGGCCTTGGCGATGTCGCGCAGGATCGGCGTGGTGTCGAGATCGGCATTGATCAGCGCAGTGCCGCCCGGTTCCAGCCCCGCGAAGATCGCCGCCTTTTCGCGTGCGATCCCGGCGACCGCGTCGAAGGCTTCGAGGTGGACGGCGGCCACGGTCGTCACCATGGCGACGTGCGGCCGGGCGAGGCGCGACAAGGGCGCGATCTCGCCGGGGTGATTCATGCCGATCTCGATCACCGCGTAGTCGGCATCGGCGGGCATCCGCGCCAGCGTCAGCGGCACGCCCCAATGGTTGTTGTAGCTCGCCTCGGCGGCATGGGTCGGCCCGAAGGCGGACAGGGCGGTGCGCAGCATCTCCTTCGTGGTGGTCTTGCCGACCGATCCGGTGACGGCGATGACCGTCGCGCCCGTGCGCGCCCGCGCCGCCCGTCCAAGCGCCTCCAGCCCGGCCTGCACATCGCCCACGACCAGCAACCGCGCCTCCTCGGTCAGCCCCTCGGGCAGGTGGCTGACCATCGCGGCGGCAGCGCCCTTTTCAAGCGCCTGCGCCACGAAATCATGCCCGTCGCGCGCCGCCTTCAACGCCACGAACAGGTCGCCCGGTTGCAGCGTGCGGGTGTCGATGGAGACGCCCGTCGCCTGCCAGTCGCCCCGCACCGTGCCGCCCGTCGTGGCGGCGGCCTCGGTCGCGGTCCAGAGCGGCGTCATATCCGGCCCTCCAATGCGGCCACGGCGACGCTGGCCTGTTCGACGTCGTCGAAGGGATAGACCACGTCGCCCACAATCTGCCCGGTTTCGTGCCCCTTGCCCGCAATGAGCAGCGCATCGCCGGGGCCAAGCGCATCGACGCCCCGCAAGATCGCCTCGGCCCGGTCGCCCACTTCGATCGCCTCGGGCGCGCCGCCCAGCAGCGCCTTTCGGATCGCGGCAGGATCCTCGCTGCGCGGGTTGTCGTCGGTCACGAAGACAACATCGGCATGCGCCGCTGCCGCTCGCCCCATCAGCGGCCGCTTGCCGCGGTCCCGGTCGCCGCCCGCACCCAGAACGATCACCAGCCGGCCCAGCACATGCGGGCGCAGCGCCTTCAGCGCGATTTCGACCGAGTCGGGCGTGTGCGAATAGTCGACGTAAACCGGCGCCCCATTGCCCCGTGTCGCAGCCAATTGCATTCGCCCGCGCACGCCCTTGATGCGCGGCAGCACGGCAAAGACCGCCTCCGCCTTCTCGCCGGCGGCAATCGCCAGCCCCGCCGCGGTCAGCACGTTCATCGCCTGAAACCCGCCGATGAGGTCGAGCCGCGCCTGGTGGGTCTCCCCCTGCCATCGGAACAGCACGGCCTGCCCGGTCTCGTCCATCCGCCGACCGGTGATGCGCAGTCGCGCACCTTCGGCATATTGCGCGACGGTGATCACCTCGATCTCGCGCGCCTCGCAGATCGCCGCGAGGTCCGCGCCCCTCGGATCGTCGAGGTTGATCACGGCGGTGGACTCTTCCGGCAAAAGGTCGCTGAAAAGTCGCGCCTTGGCGGCGAAATAGGCCTCCATCGTGCCATGATAATCCAGATGATCCTGACTGAAATTGGTGAAGGCGGCGGCGGCAAGCTGCACCGCGTCCATCCGGCGCTGATCGAGCCCGTGCGACGAGGCCTCCATCGCCACGTGGCTCACGCCGGCGCCCGCCATCTCCGCCAGCAGCCGGTGCAGCGTCAGCGAATCGGGCGTGGTGTGGAGGCCGGGGGCGGAAAACGCCCCCTCGACGCCAGTGGTGCCGATATTGGCCGCCTCAAGCCCGAGGAAGGCCCAGATCTGGCGGGTGAAGCTGGCGACAGAGGTCTTGCCATTGGTGCCGGTCACCGCGACCGCGGTTTCGGGCTGCGCCCCGAACCACAGCGCGCAGGCATGGGCGAAGGCGGCCTTTGCGTCCTCGGCCACCACGAGCGCGGCGTCGGCCCCGCGCAGCGCATCGGCGGCGATGGCGGCACCGGCGCGGTCGGTCAGGATGGCCCCGGCCCCCATGCGCAGGGCGTAGACGATGAACTCCGCCCCATGCACCCGCGTGCCGGGAAGCGCGGCAAAGAGCGCCCCGCGCACGACCTCGCGGCTGTCGAGCGCGACGCCGGTGACGGCCACATCACGCCCCCCCGTCGCGGTCAGCCCCAGGGCCGAGAGCGGTCTCGGGTCCATCTTCGCCATCTGCCCCCCATATCTGCGGCGCATGGCGCCTCGACTCACGACTTATTGTGAGGCACTGGATAGACGATAGCCCGCCTCGGGATCAACGTCTTGTGGCCTGAGCCCCAGAAGCGGCGCCACCCTGCGGATCACCTCCGCCGTGACCGGCACCGCCGTCCAGCCCGCCGTGCGCCGGGTTTCGCCCAGAACGTCGATGCTGGGTTCGTCCAGCGTGACCACCAGCACATAGGCCGGGTCATTGGCGGGAAAGACCGAGGCGAAGGTGGCGATCACCCGGTCCTCGTAGTAGCCGCCCTGCGGGTTGGGCTTGTCTGCCGAACCGGTCTTGCCGCCGACCTCGTAGCCCGCGACATCGCCGAGGTTGGCGGTGCCCTCGGGTTCCGCCACCACGGCGCGCAGCATTTCGCGCAGGGCAGCCGAGGTCTGTTCCGAAATCACCCGCTCACCCAGTTGCGGGCCGTCCTGCCGCAAAAGTGTCGGCCGGATCATGGTGCCGCCGTTGAGCAGCGTCGCATAGGCGGCGGCGAGGTGAAGCTGGGTCACCGAAATGCCGTGCCCGTAGGAAATCGTCATCGTCGCAAGCTGGCCCCAGTTCGCCGGCAGGATCGGGACACCCTGGCGCGCCTCGACCATGTCGAAATCGAGCGCCTCCAGCAGGCCGAGTTGCCCGAGGAATTGCTGTTGCCGGTCCGCCCCGATCCTCTGCGCCAGCCGCGCGGTGCCGATGTTGGAGCTTTGCACCAGCACGTCGCGCACCGAAAGTTCCGCGCCGTGATCGCTGTAATCGCTGATCGAGAACCCCGCCATGCGCATCGGTCCGCGAATGTCGATCATGGTGTCGGTCTCCACCATGTCCTCCTCCAGCACCTGCGCGATGGTGAACAGCTTGTAGGTCGAGCCCAGTTCGTAGCGCCCCTGAACCGCCCGGTTGAACAGCGGGCTGTCGGTCGGATCGCCTTCCAGCAGCGGGCGCGGCCGCTGGTTCGGGTCGAAATCCGGCAACGAGGCCAACGAGATCACTTCGCCGCTATGCACGTCGAGCAGCACAGCAGCGGCCCCTTGCGCGTTCATCAGGGTCATGCCGCCGGCCAGCACCTCCTCCACCGTCGCCTGCACGGTCAGGTCAAGCGACAGGTCCAGCGGTGCGCCGGCGCGGGCGGGATCGCGCAGTTCCTCGTCGAACTCGGCCTCGACGCCGGCAACACCGACGATCTCGGCGGCATTGACCGCCTGCTCTCCGAACCGCGCGCCGCCGAGGACATGCGCGGCAACGGCCCCGTTGGGGTAAAGCCGCATCTCGCGCGGGCCGAACAGAAGGCCGGGTTCCCCCAGATCATGCACAAACTGTTGCTGTTCCGGCGAGATCGAGCTGCGAATCCACATGAAGCGGCGATCCGAGGTGAAGCGCGCCAGCAAGGTGTCGGCGTCGAGATCGTCGAAGATTTCCGCCAGCCCCTCGGCAGCCGCTGCCGGGTCGATCAATTCATGCGGGTGCACGTAAAGCGCGTTGGTCAGAAGGTTGGTGGCCAGCACCCGGCCTTCTCGGTCGACGATATCGGCGCGGGTGGAGATGATCGAACTGCCCGAGGTGGCGACGGTCGGTTCCTCCGGTTCCGAGGTGGCAAGCGCAGTCATCTTGACGCCCACGGCGCTGAACGCCGCGAAGATGCAGACCGCCAGCACGAAAAGACGTCTTTCGGCGCATTGGCGCAGGGTGTCGCGCTGCTGTTCGTGGCGCAGGCGCAGGTTTTCGCGCTCGATCGCGTCGGGGTTCTCACCTTTCTGGCGCGCCTCGAGGATGCGCGCCAGCGGGCGCAGGGCGATGCGGCGGGTCATTGCGGAACCTCCGGGCGCGAAGACGTGTAGGACATGCCTTCAGCCTCCGCTTCGGGCGCACCGGGCGCGGCGGGCGCGGCGGGCGCGGTGTCGGGGCGCCAGATCACTTCGTCCATGACCGCAAACTGGTCGGGGGTCATCGGAAACAGGTTCAACCGCTCGAAGTTCAGATCGACCAGTTCGCGCAGCCGGTCGGGGCGGTTCAGATAAGCCCATTCGGCGCGCAACATTGCCAGCCTCTCGCGTTCAACCACGATATTGCGTTGCAGGCGCTCGACCGCGCGGATCGCCTGTTGCGTCTGGATGTTCTGCGAATAGGCCCAGTAGCCAAGCGCGATGACCACAAGCGCGCCGACGACGGTCAGAAAGTTCCGCATCACAGGATCTCCGACACGCGGGGCAGGCCCATCACGTCGCCCTGTGGCGGTGCGGCCGGCGCCTCGGTCCGGCGCGCGACGCGCAACTTGGCAGAGCGGGCGCGCGGGTTGCGGGCGATTTCCTCGGCTTCGGGCGGGATCGCCCGGCGCGGGGTCAGCGTGAAGCCGGGCTCTCGCTGGGCCGGTTCCGGCGCGTGACGCGATCCGCCGCCGCCAAAGCTGGCGCGATCCTGAAGGAACCGCTTGGCGATCCGGTCTTCCAGCGAATGAAACGTGACAACGGCAAGCGCACCGCCAGGGGCAAGCGCGCGTTCGGCGGCCATCAGCCCCTCGACAAGCTGGCCAAACTCGTCGTTCACCGCGATGCGGATGGCCTGAAAACTGCGGGTCGCCGGGTGGCTTTGCCCCGGCTTGGCGCGGGGCAGGCATTTTTCAACGATTCCGGCAAGATGAAGCGTCGAGCTGATCCGCGCCTCGGCCCGGTCGCGCACGATGGCCTTGGCGATCCGGCGCGCGGCGCGTTCCTCGCCGTAATGATAGAGGATATCGGCAAGCGCGCCTTCCGGCGCGTCGTTCACCAGATCCTCCGCCGAAGCGCCCGCCTGCCCCATTCGCATGTCGAGCGGCCCGTCGCGCAGGAAGGAAAAGCCGCGCTCGGCCTGGTCGAGTTGCATCGACGAAACGCCGAGATCCAGCACCACGCCGTCAAGTTTCGGATGCCCCGTCGCCCGCGCGTGCTGGTCCAGGTCGGAAAACGTGCCTTCCACAAGGATCAGCCGATCGCCGTAATCCGCCGCCCAGGCCGCGGCCATGTCGAACACCACCGGGTCGCGGTCGACCCCGATCACGGTGTCGGCCCCGGCGTCCAGCAACCCGCGCGCATAGCCGCCCGCGCCGAAGGTTCCGTCAAGCCACACCCCCGAAACCGGCGCAACCGCCTTCAGGATGGCGCCCAGCAGAACGGGGATGTGGGGATCGCCTGACGCGGGAACGGCTGCCGGGCCCGCCATCACGTGCCCTCTTGGCGGGTTTGACCGGCAAGGCTGAGCGGATCGAAGAACTCGCCCTCGCCAAGCGAAGCGAGCAGTTTGTCGATTTCGTCCGGGGCCGCCGCATCGGGGTTGAGGATGTGGAACTGGTCGCCCTTGCCCTGAAACAGCGCCTCGCCGCCAAGCGCGATCTTGTCCCGCGCGGCGGGCGGCAGGACAAGGCGACCGGTGTCATCGACCGATGTTTCGTCGCATTTCGAATAATAAAGGTATTCCAGAGCCTTGCGCAGCGGTGTTCCGCGCTGTTCAGCCTGGATCATGGAATCGATCTCATCGAACGCATCGCCCGAGAGGCATTCAAGAAAGGGCTTTCTGGGATCGCCGTAGGCAATGTAGAGGCGCGGGGCGCCGCCGGGGGTGTATTCCTTGTCGGAATTCTGAAGCACGCGGCGGAACTTGACCGGGATCGACACCCGGCCCTTTCCATCCACCTTGTTCCGGCTTTCGCCTTGAAACCTGCGCTCCACGTCCCCTGTCCCTACCTATCCCCTGCACCGCTCCGCGACCACGCCGCTCTGAGGATGTGAAAACGGCGGATCGAGCAAGCTGCCACTGCCCAATCCGCCGCCCTCGTCCCATCTCTGGGGTGTCCGACAACGCGCGCATTACCTGGGGGGGATGTCTGCTCTGCCCGCGCGCCGGATCTCAGTCGTCAGCAAAATTGAGTGCCTGTATGAAACTGCCGATTTTCTTGTCATTGCGGCCCTTGGTCTTTCGCCTTGGTGCCGGTGCATCTCGTTTGCTGTGCCATTCTTGTGGCACGGAAGGATTTACCACGCAATCCCTTTTTTTGGAATTTTTCCCCATTGGCTGCCACACAGCGCCGTTTCGATGAGGCTCTTGCCGGCAAATCACAGTCACTCGCGGAAAATGCAGCGGGCATGAAAGCCGGGCACCACAAGATCTAGCTGTGACCGGGTCGCCACAGGGGCATGGGGAATTTTCCCGGATTTTCACGAAAAACCCCGAAGCAGGCTGCTCCGGGGGGGTGACGGGATTTCGATGCGTGACGCAGAGGCGGTTCAGGCCATCGCGTCCTTGATGAATCGCGCCGCGAGACCGGCATAGGCTTCGGCCATCGGGCCCGCGCCTGCCGCGACCGGCACCCCGGCATCCCCGGCAACGCGCGTCTCAAGCGAAATCGGCAAGGCCCCGAGGAAGGGAATGTCGAGCCGTTCCGCCTCCGCCCTCACGCCGCCATGGCCGAAGATGAATTCCTCATGCCCGCAATTGGGGCAGCAAAAGACCGACATGTTCTCGATCAGGCCGAGGATCGGGGTCTTCAGCGTCTGGAACATGTTGATCGCCTTCTTGGCGTCCAGCAGCGCCACGTCCTGCGGGGTGGAGACGACGATCGCACCCGAAACCTCCGATTTCTGGCAGAGCGTCATGGCCACGTCCCCGGTGCCCGGCGGCAGATCGACGATCAACACGTCAAGATCGCCCCACTCCACCTGCGTCAGCATCTGTTGCAGCGCCCCCATCAGCATCGGGCCGCGCCAGACCACCGCCTGATCCTCCGGCAGCAGGAAGCCCAGCGACATCAGCGTCACGCCATGGCTGTGCAGAGGCAGGATCGTCTTGCCATCGGGCGAGGCGGGGCGCGCGCTCACGCCCATCATGCGCGGCTGCGACGGCCCGTAGATATCGGCATCGAGCAGCCCCACCCTGCGCCCGGCCCGCGCAAGCGCCACCGCAAGGTTCGACGACACGGTGGATTTGCCCACGCCCCCCTTGCCCGAGCCGACGGCAAGGATGCGCGCGACCGAGGCCGGCTTCATAGACCCTTGCTGCGGCTTGGGATGACCGCCGATCGTCAGGCTCGGCTGTTCTGCCTGCCCGCGCGGCGGCGGTTTCGGGGTCGGGGCATCCGCGGTGAGCACGACAGTGGCCCGCGCAACCCCGTCAAGACCGCACACCAATGCCTCCGCCGCGTCGCGGATCGGGATCAGTTTTTGCGCCATCCCGGTCGATGGCGCCTCGATCACGAAGGACACGGAATCGCCCGACACCGTGACCGCCCGAACAAGATCGCGGCTGACAAGCGTGCCACCATCGGGCAGCGCCAGCCTGTCGAGCGCGGCAAGAATCGTCTCACGGGTCTGTGTCATGGGTGCGCCTTTCAAACGGTGACCAACGCCTGCGCATCAGGTAAGGCCGATTGCGTCATCGTGCACCCCCAAAGAAAGCAGCATTTCGGATACATAATTTAGGCAATTGACCTTGGGTAAGCCAAAAAACTGTTCGTTTTGAAGACACTCATGCGATTTCTGCATAGCAGCATTGAGGCCGTCAGGGATTGTGCAGGCGCAGCATCGAGATATGTTTGTGTCAACGAAACGAACACGGGCCGCACCGGATCGCCGCGAAACGAAAGCGAAGCGGATCGTCGGCCCAAGATGAGAAAAGGACACCAGGCAATGGCCTACGCATCGAACACCACCACAACGCCGCTTTCGCTGGCCGCACGGTTTACCGAGATCCTCGACCAGGGTCGCGCATCCTACGCGGCATGGCGGGTCTACCGCGAGACGGTTCGGGAACTTTCGGCTCTGTCCAATCGTGACCTGAACGACCTCGGCATCGGGCGCGGCGAGATCCGCAGCATTGCCCTTGACGCGGCCTACGGTCAAGCCCGCTAGGGCCAGACGAGACATCTGCCGGAAACCTCCTCCCTTCTTCGGCAGATCTGCGACGGCCTCCTCCTCCTCCTCCCCGGAGGCCGTCGCCAAACGACACCGCCCCGACAACACGGGGTTTGTAATGCGGGCCACTTTCCTCCTCCCTTGGGGTCCGTAACACGAGCGGCGGCGCTTTTCCTCCTCCCTTGCGCCGCCGCCTGTAACACCGCCCCGAACCGGGGCTGAAGATCCGGGTTCCTCCTCCTCCCTTGGGGCCCGAGATGACGCGGCGGCGCCTCTCCTCCTCCCCGGCGCCGTCGCATCACAACACCGACCCGGGCGGGTTTCCTCCTCCCTCCTGTCCGGGTCGACAGATCGGCGTCTCTCCTCCTCCCTTGGGGCGCTGAGCTTTGGCGGTGGCACCCTCTCCTCCTCCCCGGGTGCCGCCGCCATTTTCGTTTTCATTCCAGAGTGGATCTTGCCGAGCCGCGCACATGGCGCCAATCCCGCGATCATGCCTGGCGCGGCTGGCGCGCAAGGGATCTGGAGGGCAACACGCAACCGCATGACACAAGATCCGTTCGTCGCCCCCATCGGCCATGCGCTTGCCAGTTCGATGCGCAGACCAACGACGCGCCGGACGCAGCGGGCTGGGCCGGAGCCTTGACGGTCGCGGGCAGGTGACGCGGTTTCTGGGCACCGGCCCCCGCCTGCGCGCCTTCAACACCGTCATGGCGCTGTTGCCGGCGGCCTCGTTGCTGCCGATCGTGATGGGCTGAGCGCATCCCGCCGATGAGCCGCGGCACGCGTGCGAAGAGGCTCAGAACGGCACGTCATCCGCCTGATCGGCAGCAACGAGGAACCGGCCCACGACCCGTTTCACCCCGGCCTTGTCGAAGGCAATCTCCAGCTTGTCGCCCTCCACCCCCTCAACCCGGCCATAGCCGAATTTCTGGTGGAACACGCGTTCACCGATGGTGAAGGCGGACTCGGCCTGTGCGTCGATGGTGAAATTGCGCGACTCGCGGGGCTGGCTGGTGCCGCGCGCGCCCTGTTTGGCATGCAGGCGCCGCCAGCCGGGGCTGTTGTAGACATCCGCCCGAACCGCGCGGTCCTCCAGCCCGGAGCGCCGATAATCTGCCGCGCCGCCCTGGTGCCCGTAGAGCCCCGGCGGCGTCAGCACCTCGACATGCTCTTCGGGCAGTTCGTCGATGAAGCGGCTGGGCAGTTGCGATTGCCACTGCCCGAAAACCCGCCTGTTGCCGGCGAAGGATATGGTGCAGATCCGCTCGGCACGGGTGATGCCGACATAGGCAAGCCTGCGCTCCTCCTCCAGCCCCTTCATCCCCTGTTCGTCCATCGAGCGTTGCGACGGAAACAACCCGTCCTCCCAGCCCGGCAGGAACACGGCAGGGTATTCCAGCCCCTTGGCGGCGTGCAGTGTCATCAGTGTGACCTTCGGCTCGCTATCGTCGGATTCGTTGTCCATGATCAGGCTGACATGTTCGAGGAAGCCTTGCAGGTTCTCGAACCCTTCAAGCGCCTTCACAAGTTCCTTGAGGTTTTCCAGCCGACCGGGCGCCTCCGGCGTCTTGTCGTTTTGCCACATGCCGGTGTAACCCGATTCATCCAAAATCATCTCGGCCAGTTCGACATGGGTCATGGTGCCCGCCGGCCTGTCATCTTCCACGAGCTCATCGACCGACCCGACGGCGCGCATCGGCCCCGCCATCAGCCCGCGCCAGCGATCCAGCCCGTCAACGAAGCGCTGCAACTCCGCAGCCCCCTTGCCGGTCAGACCCTTGGCGGCGAGAAGCGCCTTCGCCCCCTCGACCAGCGGCACGCCGTTGGCGCGCGCCGCCGTCTGGATTTTCTGCTGCGCCTTGTCGCCGAGCCCGCGCTTGGGCGTGTTCACCACCCGCTCGAACGCGAGGTCATCCTCGGGGCTGACCACCAGGCGGAAATAGGCCATGGCATCGCGGATCTCCATCCGCTCGTAGAACCGTGGCCCGCCGATCACGCGATAGGGCAGGCCGATGGTCAGGAAACGGTCCTCGAAGGCGCGCATCTGGTGGCTGGCGCGCACAAGGATCGCCATGCCGTCGGGGCTGATCGGGTCCATATGCCGGGTGCCGCGCGCCATCGCCTCGATCTCGTCGCCGATCCAGCGGGCCTCCTCGTCGCCGTCCCAATGGCCGATCAGGCGAACCTTGTCGCCGCCCTGCGCCTCGGTCCAGAGTTCCTTGCCGAGGCGGCCCTTGTTGCCCGCGATCACGCGCGAGGCGGCGGCGAGGATATGCGCGGTGGAGCGGTAGTTCTGTTCCAGCCGGATCACCTTGGCACCGGGAAAATCGGTGTCGAATCTCAGGATGTTGCCCACTTCCGCGCCGCGCCAGCCATAGATCGACTGGTCGTCGTCGCCGACGCAGCAGATATTGGCATGCGCCTGCGCCAGCAGCCGCAGCCACAGGTATTGCGCCACGTTGGTGTCCTGGTATTCGTCCACGAGGATGTAGCGAAACCAGCGCTGGTATTGCGCCAGCACGTCCGGATGGGCCTGAAAGATGGTCACCATGTGCAGCAACAGATCGCCGAAATCGCAGGCATTGAGCGCCTTCAGCCGCGCCTGGTAGGCGGCGTAGAGGTTCACCGCGCGGTTGTTGAAGGCCCCCGCCTCGCCCGCCGGCACCTTTTCAGGCGTCCAGGCGCGGTTCTTCCAGCCGTCGATGATCGACGCCAGGGCGCGGGCGGGCCAGCGTTTCTCGTCGATGTTCTCGGCGATGATGAGCTGTTTCATCAGCCGGACTTGGTCATCGGTATCGAGGATCGTGAAGTTCGATTTCAGCCCCGCCAGTTCGGCGTGCCGGCGTAGAAGCTTGACGCAGATGGCATGGAAAGTGCCCAGCCACGGCATTCCCTCCACCGGCTGGCCGAGGAGGTTGGCGACGCGCATCTTCATCTCTCGCGCGGCCTTGTTGGTGAACGTGACGGCGAGGATCTCGTTGGGACGCGCCTTGCCGGTCGTCAGCAGGTGCGCGATGCGCGCGGTCAGCGCCCGGGTCTTGCCGGTGCCCGCGCCGGCCAGCATCAGCACCGGGCCGTCGAGCGTTTCCACCGCTTCGCGCTGCGGCAGGTTCAGCCCGTCGAGATAGGGCACGGGCCGCGCGGCCATGGCGCGGGCGGAAAGCGAGGCGGAGGCGAAAGCCTCTTCGTCGTCGAAAATATCCATGTATGCGACCCTAGACCAACCCTTTGCCGAGTTAAAGTAGTGTTCACGATCTGTTCGGAGCCGACCGTTTGCGCCGATTGCATCGTCGCGGCGGTGGCGTCCGCTTCGCCCGCCCCATGAAGGGGCGGCCTCATCGCACGCTTGGGGCCAGCCCCAAACCCCGGGAGTATTTTTGCCAAGAAGAAGCGTAACGGGGCTGGACAGGAGCCGCGCCCGGGGGTTGTCTGCGGAACCATGGACTTGCACCAGAGATATCCCGGCGTGAGCGACCTCAAGGCGCAGGCGCGGCGGCAGATCCCGCATTTCGTGTGGGAATACCTCGATTCGGCCACCGGTATCGAGGCGGTGCCGCGCCGCAACCGCGCCGCGCTCGATGCCGTGTTGATGCGGCCTTCCGCATTGCACGGCGAGGTCACACCGGACCTGACGTGCCGGTTGATGGGGCAGGACTACCCCGCGCCCTTCGGTATTGCGCCCGTCGGCATGTCGGGGCTTGTCTGGCCGGATGCGGAGCGGCGGCTGGCGCGCTTTGCCGCCGGGGCGCGGGTGCCTTACGGCCTGTCCACCGTGGCCACGCGGACGCCCGAGGAGGTCGGGCCATTGGCCGGCGGCATGGGCTGGTTCCAGCTATACCCGCCGCGCGACCCGGAGATCCTGGCCGACATGCTGGACCGCGTGCGGAGTGCCGGGTTCGCGACCCTGGTTCTGACGGTGGATGTGCCGGTCGCCTCGCGGCGCGAGCGACAGACCCGCAGCGGCCTGACCAACCCGCCGCGCCTGACCCCGCGGCTCGCCTGGCAGGTGGCGCGGCGCCCGGTCTGGGCGCTTGGCACGCTGCGCCATGGCATGCCGAGGATGCGCACGCTCGACCGCTACATCACGCAAGAAGAGCGGCTGCCCTCCACCGCGCATGTCGGCTACCTGCTGCGCACCGCGCCGGACTGGGATTACCTTTGGCGCCTGCGCGACGGCTGGCGCGGCAAGCTGGTGGTCAAGGGGGTGCTTGACCCGGCGCCGGTGGCGCGGATGGAGGCTGGGGGGGTCGATGCGATCTGGGTGTCGAACCATGCCGGGCGGCAGTTCGACGCGGCCCCGGCCAGCATCGACGTGCTGCCCGCCATCCGGGACGCGACCACGCTGCCGCTGATCATGGATGGCGGAATCGAGGGCGGGCTCGACATCCTGCGCGCCCTCGCAAAGGGGGCCGATTTCGTGATGCTGGGACGGGCGTGGCATTATGCGCTTGGGGCACTTGGTGCGCGCGGCCCGGCGCATTTGCACGATGTGCTGTTGCGCGACATGGCCTCCTGCATGGGGCAGATCGGCGCGCGCCGCCTTGGCGACCTCGCCGGGCGGCTGATCGCGCACTGACCGGTCAGCAGCAGCCCGGCCCGGCTTCGTCCCCTGCGCCGGTCCCGCAGAACGGCGAGGCCGCGCCGCAGCCGGGGAAAATGCCGTAATGCCGTTCCCATGATCCGATGACCTCGAAATGCGGCGCGAACCGGGTGTCCGTCAGCATTCGCAGCGTGTTGCCACAAACCGGGGTGGTCCGCCCGGTCTCGAAAACGTGGTGCGCGTCGAGCGTGACGGCATCGGGCGCGTGGGGCAGCGTGCCGCGATAGATCACCGCCTGCCCGTAATCCTCGCAAGCCGGCTCCAGCCCCGGAATGTTGAACAGCCGGCAGGTCGCCGAGGTGAAAGCGATGCGCCCGGTTCGCGCGGCAAGCTGCGGGTTCTCGATGGCCAGCGGGCGGTGCGCCACCAGCCGGGGGTCGGCAAAGCCCGCCGCGCGCGCGATTCTCTCGAAATCGTTCCAGTAAAGTGCCCCGGACAGGCATTCGCCGTAGAGCACCGGATCGTCGCGCAGCGCCTCGGGCACGCGGCGGTCGGCATAGACATCCGCAAAATACATCTCGCCCCCGTCTTTCAGCAACCGGTGCGCCCCGCGCAGCACGGCTGCCTTGTCGGTGGCCAGGTTCACGACGCAGTTCGACACGATGATGTCGAAACTGCCCGGCTCCAGCGGCAACGCGTCGAGTTTCTCGATCAGGCCTTCGTGGAACGCCGTGTTCGGGGCGGCATGGCCGAAGGCGCGGGCGTGAAAGTCGCGGTGCGCGCGGGCCACGACAAGCTGCGCCGGGGTCATGTCGACGCCGACGACCGAGCCGGTTTCGCCGACAAGCGCCGACAGGACATAGACATCGCGCCCCGCCCCGCAGCCGAGATCGAGGATGCGCATGCCCTCCAGCGCGTCGGGCGCGATCAGGCCGCAGCCGTAGTACCGATCCAGAACGTCATCGTGCAGCAGCGACAGGATCCGCTTGACGTGATCGGGCATGGCATCGGGCGTGCAACAGGCATTGGTTTGCAGATCGGCGCTGCTTTGCAGGGTTTCGCCGTAATACTGCTTGACGCTGTCATGCTTCATGGCGCTGGTCTTTCTGTGTGGTTTGCGCGGCTGGTCAGACCGCGCATAGGCCCGCGCCGCACCCGCTTGCAATGCTCAAGCGCGGGTTCAAGCGGATGTGATGGCGCGTGGTTTGATGTGAGGCGCCGAATTGCCCGCAGCGGGTCGATCCCGTGCGGCACCCGGTCGCTTGCCGTGCAGGACACCGCCGGCGACATGCCGGAACGCATGAGACCGGCGCCAGCCGGGCACCACGCGCCGAACCGGCACCATAATCGGGATTGTTAGCGCTACCGCCGCAATTGCACTCCTGCCGCAACAATGCTGTTGGCAGCGCAGCAAAACTTGCCTAACGTTCGCGCCATCCGGACCAAAGGGAAGTGTTCATGGCCAATTTCGAGAAAATCCTGATTGCCAACCGGGGCGAGATCGCCATTCGCGTGATGCGCGCTGCCAACGAACTGGGCAAGCGCACCGTGGCGGTCTATGCCGAGGAGGACAAGCTTTCCCTGCACCGGTTCAAGGCCGACGAGGCCTACAAGATCGGCGAGGGACTGGGGCCGGTCGCGGCCTACCTGTCGATTGAAGAGATCATCCGCGTGGCCAGGGCCTGCGGCGCCGACGCGATCCATCCCGGCTATGGACTCCTGTCGGAAAACCCCGATTTCGTCGATGCCTGCAATGCCGCCGGGATCGCCTTCATCGGGCCGAAAGCGGAAACCATGCGCGCCCTTGGCGACAAGGCCAGCGCGCGGCGCGTGGCGATCGAGGCGGGGGTTCCGGTCGTTCCCGCCACCGAGGTTCTGGGCGACGACATGGACAAGGTCCGCGCGGAGGCCGAGGCAGTCGGCTATCCGCTGATGCTGAAAGCGTCGTGGGGCGGCGGCGGGCGCGGCATGCGGCGGATCATGGGCCCGGACGAGTTGGAGGAGAAGGTCCGCGAGGGCCGGCGCGAGGCCGAGGCCGCCTTTGGCAATGGCGAGGGCTACCTGGAAAAGATGATCACCCGCGCGCGCCATGTGGAGGTGCAGATCCTTGGCGACAAGCACGGCAATATCTACCACCTCTACGAACGCGACTGCTCTGTCCAGCGGCGCAGCCAGAAGGTGGTGGAACGCGCGCCCGCGCCCTACCTGTCAGAGACGCAGCGCGAGGAGCTTTGCCTTCTGGGCAAGACAATCTGCGAGCACGTCAATTACGAATGCGCCGGCACGGTCGAGTTCCTGATGGACATGGAGACCGGCCATTTCTACTTTATCGAGGTCAACCCGCGGGTCCAGGTGGAACACACCGTCACCGAGGAAGTGACCGGCATCGACATCGTCCGCGCGCAGATCCTGATCGCCGAGGGCAAATCGCTGATCGAGGCCACCGGCACCGCCAGCCAGTACGACGTGACGCTGGACGGCCACGCCATCCAGTGCCGGATCACCACCGAGGATCCGACCAACAATTTCATCCCCGATTACGGCCGCATCACCGCCTATCGCGGGGCGACGGGCATGGGCATCCGGCTGGATGGTGGCACCGCCTATTCGGGCGCCGTGATCACCCGCTATTACGACAGCCTGCTGGAAAAGGTCACCGCCTGGGCGCCGACGCCCGAGGCCGCGATCGCGCGGATGGACCGCGCCCTGCGCGAGTTCCGCATTCGCGGGGTCAGCACCAACATCGCCTTCGTGGAGAATCTGCTCAAGCACCCCACATTCCTGAACAACACCTACACCACCACCTTCATTGACGAGACGCCGGAGCTGTTCGACTTCCGCGCCAAGCGCGACCGGGCGACCCGGATCCTGACCTATATCGCCGACATCACGGTGAACGGGCACCCGGAAACCGAGGGCCGGGTGAAACCGAAGCCGGACCTGAAACCGGCCAGGCCCCCGGCCCCGCGGTCCGAGCCGGCACCGGGCACAAGGACGTTGCTGGAAGAAAAAGGCCCGCAGGCCGTCGCTGACTGGATGGCGGCGCAAAGGCGGCTTCTGATCACCGACACCACGATGCGCGACGGGCACCAATCGCTTCTGGCAACGCGGATGCGGTCGATCGACATGATCAAGGCCGCGCCCGCCTACGCCGCGCACCTGCCGCAGCTTTTCAGCGTCGAATGCTGGGGCGGGGCGACCTTCGACGTGGCCTATCGCTTCTTGCAGGAATGCCCGTGGCAGCGCCTGCGCGACCTGCGCGCTCGCCTGCCCAACATCATGACGCAGATGCTGCTGAGGGGCAGCAACGGCGTGGGCTACACCAATTATCCCGACAACGTGGTGCAAAGCTTCGTGGCGCAGGCGGCGAAAAGCGGCGTTGACGTGTTCCGCGTCTTCGACAGCCTCAACTGGACCCCGAACATGCGCGTGGCGATGGATGCGGTGGTCGAGAGCGGCAAGCTCTGCGAAGGCACGATCTGCTATACCGGCGACATCCTGAACCCGGACCGTGCCAAGTACGACCTGAAATACTACGTCACGATGGGCATGGAATTGAAGGACGCCGGCGCGCATGTGCTGGGGCTGAAGGACATGGCGGGGCTGTTGAAACCGGCCTCTGCCAGCATCCTGATCAAGGCGCTCAAGGACGAGGTCGGCCTGCCGATCCATTTCCACACCCATGACACGGCGGGCATTGCGTCTGCGACCATCCTCGCCGCGTCCGAGGCCGGCGTCGATGCCGTCGATTGCGCGATGGACAGTTTCAGCGGCAACACCTCTCAGGCGACGCTTGGCACCATCGTTGAGGCGCTGAAACACACCGAGCGCGATACCGGCCTCGATATCAGGGCAATCCGCGAGATCAGCGATTACTTCGAAGCGGTGCGCGGCCAATACGCGGCGTTCGAATCCGGCCTTCAAGCCCCCGCCTCCGAGGTTTACCTGCACGAGATGCCGGGCGGTCAGTTCACCAACCTCAAGGCGCAGGCGCGCAGCCTCGGGCTGGAGGATCGCTGGCACGAGGTGGCGCAGATGTATGCCGACGTGAACCGGATGTTCGGCGATATCGTCAAGGTCACGCCATCATCGAAGGTGGTGGGCGACATGGCGTTGATGATGGTCAGCCAGGGCCTGACCCGCGAGCAGGTGGAAGCCCCCGATACCGAGGTGTCCTTCCCCGACAGCGTGATCGACATGATGCGCGGCAACCTTGGCCAGCCGCCGGGGGGCTTTCCACCGGCCATCGTGAAGAAGGTGCTGAAGGACGAGCAACCCAATCTTGAGCGCCCCGGCAAGCACCTGCCGCAGGTGGATCTGGACGCCGCGCGCGCCGAGGCGATCGAGAAGGTGGGCGAACCGGTCGATGACGAGGATCTGAACGGCTATCTCATGTATCCCAAGGTGTTCACCGATTACCGCGCGCGCCACGCGGAATACGGGCCGGTTCGCAGCCTGCCGACCAAGGCTTTCTTCTACGGCATGCAGCCGGGCGAGGGAATCGAGGCCGAGATCGACCCCGGCAAGACGCTGGTGGTGCAGTTGCAGGCCGTGGGCGAGACCAACGAGGATGGCGAGGTCAAGGTTTTCTTTGAGTTGAACGGCCAGCCCCGCGTGATCCGGGTGCCGAACCGCAAGGTGCAGGCCGCGACGGCTAAGCGCCCGAAGGCGGAGCTTGGCAATCCGAACCATGTCGGCGCGCCGATGCCGGGTGTCGTGGCCAGCGTCGCGGTGCAGCCGGGGGCAAAGGTCACGCAGGGTGATCTGTTGCTGACCATCGAGGCCATGAAGATGGAAACCGGCATCCATGCGGAGCGTGACGGATCGGTCAAGGCGGTGCATGTCAGCCCCGGCGGTCAGATCGACGCCAAGGACCTGCTGATCGAACTCGACTGACCCGGAAACCGGCATCTTGGGCGAAATTCTGTGCGATTTCGCCCGCAACGAGACAAAATTTAACCATTTTCCCGCGTTACCCATCGTTCTGGAACGAGTAGCGAGGATTTGGATATGTCGGATCATGTGACCTTCTGGTCAGACGAAAACGGCGCTGTCACGGTGGACTGGGTTGTCCTGACGGGGGGCGTCGTGGGGCTGGGGCTGGCGACCATCGGGGTCGTCTCGGGCGGGGTGGAAACCCTGTCGCGGGACATCGCCGGGCAGCTATCCTCCGACGGCTGGAACCTGTTCGGTAATGGCATGCAATCTTTGGCGTCGTTCGATTTCACCGGCGGCAATGCCGTGGGCTGGCTGGGCGGCCAGGTGATGGACATGGGCGGATCGCTTGGCGAGGTGCTGGTGCTTGGCGCCGGCCAGGCAACGGCCTACACGGTGGAGATTCCCGATGCCACCGCAGAGGCGGTGATGACCTTCGACCTGATCGCAGGCGACAGCATCGACAGCAGCGACCAGTGGGGTTACGACAGCGCGACGATCACGCTCAACGGCCAGACCGTCGCCATCGCCGCGGCGCAGGGCAGTTCCATGACCTTCGACATTCCGCAAACCGACGGCACGACCGTTCAGGCGACCGTGACGGTCGCGGAACAGCACCTCGGGGGCAATCCCGGCTGGACCGACTCGGCGGCGGCGGTGACGGTGACGGTCGACCATCCGACCGAACCGATCCAGTTCGAGGTGCATTCGAATTCCAACCAGGGCATCAATGACGAATTCTGGGCGATCGACAATTTCGACGCCGCGACGACCGCCGGGCCGGGCTTCTGAGCCACCCCCACCCCAGATAGCGTGTCCGGCTTCCCCGTGCCGACGGCAGCGCGCGCTTGCGTTGAACGCGTGTCGCTGGTCCCTTCATCCTGACTGGAAAGGATTGGTGTCTCTATCGATACTGTCCCGTGATACATGGCACCGGTTGGTCCATCAGCGAATCGGAGACATGCCATGCCGGGCGCCGCCACCTTCTGGGACAGGTTCGCCCCGAAATACGCCGCCAGCCCGATCCGGGACGTTCCCGCCTACGAGGCAACCCTCCAGCACACGACGCAGCACCTCGCCGCCAACGACCGGGTGCTGGAGATCGGCTGCGGCACCGGCAGCACGGCGCTGCGCCTGGCGCCACATGTGGCGCAGTACGTGGCCAGCGACCTGTCGGGCGAGATGCTGGCGATTGCGCGTGAGAAGGCCGAGGCGGCGGGGCAAGGCAATCTCAGCTTCGAACAGGCGGCAGCGGATTGCGGGCAATTGCCCGAAGGCCCGTTTGACGCGGTGCTGGCGTTCAGCATCCTGCACCTCCTCGACGATCTCGACCGCGGTTTGTCGGAGGTGCGCGCCGTGCTGAAACCCGGCGGGCTGCTGATATCCAAGACGGTCTGTCTTGGCGGTGTCCTGATCGTGCTGCGTCCGGTGGTCGGGGCGATGGCGCGTTTCGGAAAGGCCCCGCATCTGCGGTTCCTGACCGGGGCGCAACTGCGCGCCCGGATCGAGGCCGCCGGGTTCGAGATTGTGGAAAGCAGGGATTTCCACAACTCCTCCAAGCGAGTCCATTTCGTGGCGCGCAAGATCTGACAGGCTTTGACAGCCCTGCGCCCGCTTCCTAGATTGCCGGGGCAGTTTCAAGTGGCGGGGCCGATGTCAGAGTTACCAGAGTTCTACTTCCGGGTCCGCGAAAACGGCGCCGCCGTCTACCGGGTCGACACCCAGAACCGGCAGCGCCGGATCGAGATGACCGAGATCGCGGTGATCAACGTCAAGAATGGCCGTGTGAAACCGCACGGGTCGCATGAATTGACGCCCGAGGAAACCACCGTCATCGACGACTGGATGGCCGAGCGGGCGGCGCTTCTGGCGCGGCGCGATCTCGATGACATCCACCGCACTGTCGACCACCTGAACCTGACCGCGCAATGGGCGCAGGGCCGCGCCTCGGACGCGGAACTGGAAGACGTGACCGACCGGCTGCTCTTGGCCATGCACGACCTGCGCAGCGTTCTGGTGCGCAAGAAGGCCGACCGGCTGGCGCCCCGCGACAAGGGCTGACGGATCAGTCCCCCAACCGCGTGTAATCGCTTGTCATGACGTAATCCTTGCGCGGACCGCTGACCCGCCACAGCGCGCGCCACCGGGGCCAGCCGCTGAAATCGTAGCGCACGCGGTAAAGGTCCGGCGGGCAGTCATGCCAGGCCTCCGGCGCGGCGGGTGGGAACCTGTGGAAGGGCCGGCCATCGTCAAAGAAGACGGCGATCGCCGCCGCCTCCGCCCGCCAGATATAGCGCCTCTCCGCCTGCATCGGCTGCTCCGTGCCGTAGCGCAGCACGCCCGTTTCGGTCACGATCAGCCCGCCGGCGCCGGGCCGGAACACCGCCTGCCCCTCCAGCCGCCCGGCGAGGCCGGCGCGCGCATCCGCGATCCGGCGGGCAAGGCGCCAGCCGCCCTCGAAGTCGGAAAGGTCAGGCGCCATCCCCGCGACACCCCTCTGCTTGTGGTCGCGCCACGATAGCCGTAAGACGGCGCCAATTCCACCTGACAGAACAAGGCCGCGCGCGCATGATCCCCCGATATTCCCGCCCCGACATGGTCGCCATCTGGACCCCCGAAACGAAGTTCCGCATCTGGTTCGAGATCGAGGCGCATGCCTGCGACGCGCAGGCAGCCCTCGGCGTGATCCCGAAGCAAAACGCCGAGGCCGTCTGGAAAGCCAGGGACGTGCCGTTCGACGTCGCCCGCATCGACGTCATCGAGGCCGAGACCAGGCACGACGTGATCGCCTTCCTCACCCATCTTGCCGAAATCGTTGGCCACGACGAAGCGCGCTTCGTGCACCAGGGCATGACCTCGTCGGACGTGCTGGACACCACGTTCAACGTGCAACTGGTGCGCGCCGCCGATATCCTCATCGCGGACGTGGAGGCGCTGCTGGCGGCCCTCAAGCGCCGCGCCTTGGAGCACAAGGACACCGTCCGTATCGGGCGCAGCCACGGCATCCACGCCGAGCCGACCACCATGGGCCTGACCTTCGCGCGCTTCTACGCCGAGATGGACCGCAACCTCAGCCGCCTGCGCGATGCGCGCGCCGAGGTGGCCACCGGCGCGATCTCGGGCGCGGTCGGCACCTTTGCCAATATCGACCCGGCGGTGGAGGACCATGTCTGCGACAAGTTGGGGCTGGTGCCGGAACCGATCAGCACGCAGGTGATCCCGCGCGACCGCCACGCCATGTTCTTTGCCACGCTGGGCGTTGTCGCCAGTTCGATCGAGAACATCGCCATCGAGATCCGCCACATGCAGCGCACCGAGGTTCTGGAGGCGGCGGAGTTCTTTTCCATCGGGCAAAAGGGGTCGTCTGCGATGCCCCACAAGAAGAACCCGGTGCTGACCGAGAACCTCACCGGTCTGGCGCGGCTGGTGCGCATGGCGGTGATCCCGGCGATGGAGAACGTGGCGCTCTGGCACGAGCGCGATATCTCGCACAGCTCGGTGGAGCGGATGATCGGGCCGGATACGACGATCACGCTGGATTTCGCCCTGCACCGCCTCACCGGCGTGATCGACAAGCTGCTGGTCTACCCCCAGAACATGCTGGATAACATGAACAAGTTCCCCGGCCTGGTCATGTCGCAACGGGTGCTTCTGGCGCTGACACAGGCGGGGGTGAGCCGCGAGGACGCCTACCGGCTGGTGCAACGGAACGCGATGAAGGTCTGGGACGAGCGCAGCGATTTCCGCGAGGAACTGCTGGCCGACGAAGAGGTGCGCGCGGCGCTGTCGGAGGACGAGATCAACGAGAAATTCGATCTCGGGTACCACACGAAGCATGTCGACACGATCTTCGCCCGGGTGTTCGGCGAGGGCTGAGGGGATTTCGCCGCGCTTACGCGCGCCGATCCGGCGGGGGGATCCTCCCCCCACACCCCCCGGAAGTATTTTTGCCAAGAAGAAAGACGTGCTTCGTTTCGCAAGGCGTGGGACGAAGGTATTCGGCCCTTGATCCCCGCACAGGTCATCCGGCGCAGCCGCCAGTCGACGGGCTCGAGCGGGATGCGCGCCCGCCAAAGCGACAGGGCGATGATCAGCCCGACCGTCACCGGACCGGCGCCCCCGGTGGCCAGGGCGCGGTGGAGTGCCGCCCGGTAGCCAAGCCCGTAGCCCGCGAACACGGTCGACAAGAGGCTCGACGGGGGGATCGACTAGCCGAGATAGCCGAGCGTCGCGTTCGGCGCTGCGAGGATGGTCACGACGATGCCGGGCACCGCCGCGACCGACATTGCCAAAGGCCCGCACCCGAAAGGTTGAGCGCAAGGCTCAGCGCAAGGCCCGGCACGAGGCTCCCCCTTGTGACCCGCGAAGCGCCTGACCATGCGTCGGAGGATTGCCGCGCCTTGCACGCTTTCACGTTGAGCCGCGCGGCCAAACACGCTACGCCGCGTCGCGCAGATAATGACGACAAGGACCAAACCCCATGACTGCCAAGGTGTTCATCGACGGCGAGGCCGGCACCACCGGCCTGCAGATCCGCGACCGGCTGGCTCGCCGGGACGATATCGCGCTTGTGTCGGTGGACCCGGAGCGCCGCAAGGACGCGCAGGCGCGGGCGCGCGCCTTCGCCGAGGCCGATATCGCCATCCTCTGCCTGCCCGACACGGCGGCGGTAGAGGCGGTGGGGCTGGCCGGGAGATGCCGGATCATCGACGCCTCGACGGCGCACCGGGTGGCGCCGGGCTGGGTCTACGGCATGTCGGAACTGCCCGGCCAGGCCGCGCGCATCGCGGGCGCGGACCGCGTGGCGAACGTCGGCTGCTACGCCACCGGGTCCATCGCGATGATCCGGCCGCTGCGCGATGCCGGGGTGATCGGCGCCGATGACGCGCTTACCCTGACCGGAACCTCCGGTTACACCGGCGGCGGCAAGGCGCTGATCGCGGAATTCGATGCCGGCACCGCCCCGGATTATTTTCTTTACGCCACCGGGCAGGGCCACAAGCATATCCCCGAGATCATGCAGTACGGTCGCCTGTCGCGGCGCCCCGCTTTCCAGCCTGCCGTCGGCAATTACGCGCAGGGCATGATCGTGCAGTTGCATCTGCACCGTGACGCGCTTGCCGACCGCCCCGACATGGCCGCGCTGGAAGAGGTCTTTCGCGCCTTCTACGCCGGGGCGCGCTTCGTCGATGTGGTCGCGGCGCCCGCGCGACTTGATGCACAAGCGCTGAACGGCACCAACCGGATGGAGATCGCGGTGCATGGCAGCGACGCGGACGGGGTGCTGACGGTGACGGCGCTGCTGGACAATCTCGGCAAGGGCGCATCTGGCGCGGCGGTGCAGAACCTCAACCTGATGATCGGCGCCGACGAGGCGGCCGGCCTCTGACATCGGCCGAAGAAAGCCCGGCAAGCGGGCTTGATGAGGCGGCGAGCCTGCGCAATTTGAACAAAACCCGCCACGCTTTGCGCCGTGACGGGCAACCTGCCCTTAACCCGGCCCCGCGATGCTGACCGTCGGGTGAGTGAGCGACGTGGGGTTGACAATGGAATTGACAGACAGACCAGAAGGCCCGCCCGCACCGGCGGTGCGGTTGTCGAATGCCGACAAGGCCGCAGTGATTGTGCGGCTGCTGGTCTCCGAAGGCGCGATGCCACGTCTGACGGGGCTGTCGCTGCGCCAGCAGGAGGCGTTGGTGCGGCGGATGGCGGCACTCGGCTCTGTCGACCGGCGCACGCTGGCGGCTGTCGCGCATGAATTCGCACAGCGGCTTGACGGGCTGGGGCTGACCTTTCCCGGCTCGGTCGCCGGTGCGCTCGACATGATCCGCGACCATCTCAGCGATGACGCGCGCGCGCACCTGACCGATCTGGCAGAGGCGGACGGCCCGCCCGATCCGTGGCGCCGCATCGCCGCCGCCGATCCCGACCGGCTGAGACCGATCCTTGCGCGCGAAAGCGCCGAGGTTTGCGCGATCCTGCTGTCGAAGGTTCCGGTGGCAAAGGCCGCCGCCCTGCTTGCCGATCTGCCGCCCGACCGCGCCCGCGTTGTGGCCCATGCGGTGGCGCTGACCGCCGCGATCGGGGACGCGACGATCGCGCGGGTCGGGGCCTCGCTGCTTGACCAGATGCAGGCGCAGCCGGTGCCCGCCTTCACCATCCCGCCCGCCGACCGGGTCGGCGCGATCCTGAACGCCGCCGCCGCCGCCACCCGCGACGGGGTGCTGGACGGGCTGGAAACGCAGGACGCCGAATTCGCCGGTCATGTGCGCAAGGCGATCTTCACCTTCGACCATATCCCGAGGCGGCTGGAACCCACCGATGTGCCCAAGGTCATGCGGCAGGTCGATGCCGCCGCCACGGTCACGGCGTTGGCTGCGGGGATGCAGGCGGCCCCTGTCGCGGTCGAATTCCTGCTCGAAAACATGTCCAGACGCATGGCCGAGCAGTTGCGCGACGATGCCGAGGCGCGCGGCAAGGTGCCCGGCGCCGAGGGCGAGGCCGCGATGGCCGAGGTCGTCACCGTGATCCGCGGCCTCGCAGATGCGGGCGACATCCGGCTGATCGCGCAGGAGGATTAACCGCGCGCACCGCGCAGCAGCATCTGCGCCCCGCTCGACACCGCGAAAAGCAGCGCCACAACGCAGACGATGGACGGGCCGGTGGGCGTATCCCAGTAAAGCGACACTTGCAGCCCGCCCGCGACCGACAGCGCCCCGATGCAGGCGGCGGCAAGCACCATGCGCTCGGGCGTGCTGGCGAACGGGCGCGCGGTGGCAGCCGGGATGATCAGCATCGCCGCGATCAGAAGCGCGCCGACCACCTTGATCGCGACGGCCACGACCACGGCCAGCGCGACCGTCAGCACAAGCTGCTCGCGGCGCGGGTCGATCCCGGCGGCATAGGCCAGATCGGGGTTGATCGTCGCCGTCAAAAGCGCCGACCACCGCCACCACATCAGCCCCAGAACCAGCGCTGCGCCACCCCAGATCACCACCAGATCACCGCGACCCACGGCAAGGATATCGCCGAACAGATAGGCCATCAGGTCCACCCGCACCCCGTGCAGGAAGGACACCGCGACCAGCCCGAAGGCCAGGGCGGAATGCGCCAGCACGCCCAGAAGCGTATCCATCGCGTAGCCGCGACTCGACAGCGTCGACACCGTCACCGCCATCAGCAACGACACCACCAGCACACCGCCGAAAATCGACAGCTGGAAGGCCAGCGCCAGCGCCACACCCAGGATCGCGGCATGCGCCGTAGCGTCGCCGAAATAGGCCATGCGGCGCCAGACCACGAAACAGCCAAGCGGCGCGGCGGCCAGCACAAGGCCGATCCCGGCCAGCGTCGCGCGGATCAGGAAATCGTCGAGCAGGGTCATTCAGCGGCCTCCCGGTCGTGGGTGTGCGAATGCTCATGCCGGTACAGCGCCAGCGCGCCCTGCGTCCCGGTGCCAAAGAGCGCCCGGTATTCCGGCGCGGAGGCAACGTGTTCCGGCTTGCCTTCGCAACAGACATGGCCATTGAGGCAGATCACCCGGTCGGAAGCGGCCATCACGACGTGCAATTCATGGCTGACCATCAGCACCGCGCAGCCAAGCTTGTCGCGCACCTCGGCGACCTTGCGGTAGAAGGCGGCCGATCCCGGCTGGTCCAGCCCCTGCGTCGCCTCATCGAGGATCAGCAGGTCGGGCTTGGACAGCAGCGCGCGGGCCAGCAGCACCCGCTGGAACTGCCCGCCCGACAGGCGCGCCATCTGGCGCCCGGCCAACGCGCCCGCGCCGGCCTCTTCCAGCGCGGTCCTCGCCGCCGCCTCGTCGACGCGCACCGGCAGGTCGAGAAAGCGGCGCACGGTCAACGGCAGGGTCGGGTCGATATGCAGCTTTTGCGGCACGTAGCCGATCCGCAGCCCGGCGGCGCGGGTCACCATGCCCGAGTCGGGGCGCAGCGCGCCGATGATCGCGCGCAGCAGTGTCGACTTGCCCGATCCGTTGGGGCCGACAATCGTGACGATCTCGCCGGGATCAATGAAAAAATCGACGGCCCGCAGCACCGTCACACCGCCAAGGCGGATGCTCAGACCCGACATTTCCACAAGGCTCATGCCGCGCCGCCCGTCTGGCAGTTGGGGCAGACGCCCTCGGCCTCGGTCACCGTCCGTTCGATCCGGAAGCCGGTTTCGGCGGCGACACGCTCAAGATTGCCCCGGTTGGGATCGGCGACGCCTTCGGCCACGGCCTCGCAGATTCGGCAAAACAGGATGACCGGCGCGTGGGCCTCGCCGGGGTGGGAACAGGCGGTAAAGGCGTTCAACCGCTCGATCCTGTGGGCAAACCCGTGTTTGGTCAGGAAATCGAGCGCCCGGTAGGCCACCGGCGGTTGCGCGCCATGCCCTTCCGCGCGCAGGAGGTCGAGGATTTCATAAGCGCCAAGCGCACGGTGGTCTTCCAGCAGGATTTCCATCACCCGGCGGCGCACCGGCGTCAGGTTCAGCCCGTGCGCCGCGCAGTGGCGCTCCACCGTTTCGATGCCGCCAGACCGGCAGGCGGTATGGTCGTGGCAGTCAAATCCGATCGTATCCATCGTGGCCTTCCGGATGTCGAGAACAGGGGGTTGATACGTGATAGCATTACACATATCAAGCGCCTTATCCGTTATGAAATAACATTTGGAGAGCCTCATGTTCCGTCTTGCCCTCGCCGCCTCTCTGGTGTCATCAGGCGCCGCGCTTGCCGAAGCGCCGCACGTCAGCACCGATATTCTACCGGTTCACAGCCTCGCGTCGCGGGTGATGGCGGGTGTCGGCAGCCCCGACATGCTGGTTGATCCCGGTGCCTCGCCGCACGGCTACGCACTGCGTCCGTCGCAGGCGGCGGCGCTTCAGGATTCCGATGCGGTGATCTGGGTCAGCGACAGCCTCGCGCCCTGGCTGGCGGCGCCGCTGGATACGCTTGCCGCCGACGCGGTGCGCCTGGAGCTCATGGATGTGGCAGGCGCCACAACGCATCCGTACCGGGCAGAGGCGGTTTTCGAAGGCCATGATGATCCCGACGATCCCGACGAGCAAGGTCACGACGAACACGCCCACGATCACAGCGGCCTCGATCCGCATGGATGGCTCGATCCGGTCAATGCGCGGGTCTGGCTTTCGGAAATCGCCGAAACGCTGGCGGACATCGACCCCGAAAATGCCGACACCTACCGCGCCAATGCCGAAGCCGGGCGCGCGGAACTGGCCGCTTTGATCGCCGATGTCGAGACGCGGATGGCGCCGCTTGCGGATCAACCCTTCGTCGTCTTCCACGATGCCTACCAGTATTTCGAGACCCGCTTCGGCCTGAACAGCGCCGGCGCGATCTCGCTTGGCGATGCCAGCCAGCCCTCGGTCGCGCGGGTCGCCGAGATCCTGGCGATCATGGTCGAGCGCGGCGTGGTCTGCGTGTTCTCGGAACCGCAATTCAACCCCGGCCTCGTCGCTACCGTCGCGGCTGGCACCGATGCGCGCACCGGGGTGATCGACCCGATCGGCCGGGGGCTGGAACCGGGCGCGGCGTTCTACCCGGCGCTGATCGAACAGGTTGCCAACGCGTTCGAGGCGTGCCTCTCGGGGACGTGATCCCGGTGGCGCGTTGCCGCCAGAAACGCGTCGAGGCCGACGTGATGTGCGGGATCTGTCCCGGCGCGGGGGCGCGAACATCGCCCCTCCCTCTTTTCTTGCCCGGCTCTGCCCTCGCGGCAAGCGTCCGCGCACGCGCTCACCCTCGGTGCCGGCCCCGGTCAGGGGGCGACAGGCAACAGCGCCGTCATCGGTGGAGGGGCGGTTGGAGCGGGCGACGGGAATCGAACCCGTATCATCAGCTTGGAAGGCTGAGGTCTTACCATTACACAACGCCCGCCCGCCTCAACGAGGTATTTCATAGCACAAGTAGGGTCAAGTCAGTTGTCCACCGATGACCTGCGGTCGCGCCCCCTGTTCAAATCCCATCCCCTCCGCCATAAAAACGGATAAGTGCATGATTTCCAGAGCATGTTCATCGCACCATCGGCGACCATAAGAACCGCATTGGGCCTTGCCGCTTGCTTGAATGACTCCGGCTCACACGCGGCGGAGCGGTCTTGATATGCTCGATACGGTGGTGTGTCCGGCTTGTGTCCCGACGCGCACTCCGACGGGGCTGACCCCCTTCCGCTGCCCTGACGGCATCCACGGCAGGCCCGGTTCGCGCGGCATGACCTCAACGCCGCTATTGCACAACTTCTGTCGGTGGGCACGCAACAGCGGCAGAACCAGCCCTTGTCAGGCCCCCCGCGCGCGCCTATGAAACGCGCGTCGAACAAGGGGACAGGCCCGTACCCATGCCCATCCTGGTGATGAAATTCGGTGGCACATCCGTCGCCACGCTTGACCGCATCCGCCGCGCGGCCAAGCGCGTCGGGCGTGAGGTCGCCAATGGTTACGACGTGATCGTCATTGTTTCGGCGATGGCCGGCGAGACCAACAAGCTCGTCGAGCTGGTCGAGGAAACCTCGCACCTCTACGACGCGCGCGAATACGATGCCGTGGTCAGTTCCGGCGAGGCTGTGACCGCCGGGCTGATGGCGCTGACCTTGCAGGAAATGGACGTGCCTGCGCGCAGCTGGCAAGGCTGGCAGGTGCCGCTGGTCACCAATTCCGCGCATGCCTCGGCCCGGATCGAGGAGATCGGGACGCAGCACATCACCGCCAAGTTCGCCGAGGGCATGAAGGTCGCCGTCGTCGCGGGCTTCCAGGGCATCAGCCCCGAGGGCCGGATCACCACGCTGGGCCGGGGCGGATCAGACACCACCGCCGTCGCCTTCGCGGCCGCCTTCGCGGCCGAGCGCTGCGACATCTACACCGACGTCGATGGCGTCTACACCACCGACCCGCGCGTCTGCGACAAGGCCCGCAAGCTCGACCGGATCGCGTTCGAGGAAATGCTGGAACTGGCCTCGCTCGGCGCCAAGGTGCTGCAAACCCGCTCGGTCGAACTGGCGATGAAATACAAGGTGCGCCTTCGGGTGCTGAGCTCGTTCGAGGAGCAGACGGACGAGGCCGGAACCCTCGTCTGCGATGAGGAGGACGTCATGGAAGCCAATGCAGTCGCGGGTGTCGCCTATTCGAAGGAAGAAGCCAAGGTCACGCTGGTTTCGGTCGCCGACCGCCCCGGTGTTTCCGCCGCTATCTTCGGCCCGCTGGCCGAGGCGGGCGTAAACGTGGACATGATCGTGCAGAACATCTCGGAGGAAGGGCGCACCGACATGACCTTTTCGTGCCCCGTGGGCCAGGTGGCGCGCGCCGCCATGGCCATGAACGCAGCCAAGGATCGCGGCGAGATCAATTTCCACGGGCTGATCGCGGATAACGAGGTCGCCAAGGTCTCGATCGTCGGCATCGGCATGCGCAGCCATGCCGGGGTGGCAGCGAAAATGTTCAAGGCGCTCAGCGACGAGAACATCAACATCAAGGTGATCACCACCTCCGAGATCAAGATCTCGGTGCTGATCGAACGCAAATACATGGAACTGGCGGTTCAGGCCCTGCACGACGCGTTCGAATTGCACAAGGCGGGCTGAGCAAGGCGGTTTCCGACGTGGAAACCGCTGAAAATCCGCGTCGGATTTCGCCGGCGCACCGTTTGGCACGACCATTCCGCCCGAGCCTTGTGCATTGCACCCGCCCCATCCAACGCGGTATTGCTTGTTCCTGCAGGGCCAGCACCCGGCAGCGATCGAGGAACGTCAACATGCCCGAAAGGACAGAAACCGAGAGTCGCAAGCTCCTGCGGCGCTTGCAGGCGACGCTGGCCGAAGCCGGCCCCGGGCAGGAACGGCTCGACCGGATCACCCATATCATCGCCGATTCGATCGCCTGCGAGGTCTGCTCGATCTACCTGCTGCGCGATTCGATCACGCTGGAGCTTTGCGCCACCGAGGGCCTCGCGCAGGAGGCGGTGCATGTCACCCGGCTGCGCGTCGGCGAGGGGCTGGTGGGCCGGGTCGCCAGCCGGATGCGGCCGCTCAACACGTCCGACGCGCCCCGTGCGCCCGGCTTTCGCTACATGCCGGAAACCGGGGAAGAGGCATTCTGTTCCTTCCTCGGGGTGCCGATCCAGCGGCTGGGCGAGAAACTCGGCGTGCTGGTCGTGCAGTCGAAGGAAGCCCGCGATTTCAGCGAGGACGAGGTCTACGCGCTCGAAGTCGTCGCCATGGTGCTGGCCGAGATGACAGAGCTTGGCGCCTTCGTTGGCGAGGGCGAGGCGATGTCGGCGCGTCACCAGCAATCGGTCGTCCTGCAAGGCGGGGTCGGGCAGGAAGGCGCGGCGGAGGGCCGGGTCTGGCTGCACGAGCCGCGCGTCGTCGTCACCAACCCGATCGCCGACGATCCGCAGGCGGAACGCGACCGCCTGCACGAGGCGGTGGAACAGTTGCGCCTGTCGGTGGACGAGATGCTCAGCAATGCGCCCAAGGCCGATGCCGAGCAGCTTGGGGTCCTGCAAGCCTACCGCATGTTCGCCAATTCACGCGGCTGGATGCGCCGGATGGAAGAGGATATCGCCCGCGGCCTCAGCGCCGAGGCCGCCGTGGAAAAGGAACAATCCGCCGCGCGCGCCCGGATGCAAAGCGTGCCCGACGCCTATATCCGTGAACGGCTGCACGATCTTGACGACCTGTCCAACCGCCTGCTGCGCCGCCTGACCGGCCAGGGCCGCGACACCGGCGCCGAGATGCCCGACAACCCGGTGCTGATCGCGCGCAATATCGGTCCGGCGGAACTTCTGGATTACGGACGTGCGCTCAGGGGCGTGGTACTTGAGGAAGGCTCCGTCGGCAGCCATGCCGCCATTGTCGCGCGCGCGCTTGCCATTCCGCTGATCGTCCATGCCGCGCGGATCACGCAGGAGGCGCTGAACGGCGACCCGATCCTTGTCGATGGCGACACGGGCATTGTCCATCTGCGCCCCGAAGAAACCGTTGCCACGGCTTTCCGCGACAAGATGGCGATGCAGGCGGCGGCGCAGGAACGCTACGCGTCGATCCGTGACAAGCCCGCCGAGACGCTCGACGGCACGAAGGTGACGCTGACGATGAATGCCGGGCTGATGGCCGACCTGCCCTCGCTGCCGTCTTCAGGCGCCGAGGGGGTGGGCCTGTTCCGGACAGAGTTGCAATTCCTGACCCGTAATTCAGTGCCAAGGCGCAGCGAACTGGCCGCGCTCTACGCGCGGGTGATGGACGCGGCGGGCGACAAGCGGGTGGTGTTCCGCACCCTCGATATCGGGTCCGACAAGGTGCTGCCCTACATGAAGCCGCAGGACGAGCCAAACCCGGCGCTTGGCTGGCGCGCGATCCGGCTGGGGCTGGACCGGCCGGGCGTGATGCGGATGCAATTGCAGGCGCTGATCCGGGCCGCGAACGGGCGCCCCCTGACGGTGATGTTTCCCTTCGTGGCGCAGCTGGAGGAGTTCACCGCCGCCCGCGACCATCTGCTGCGCGAGCTCGACCGCGAGGCCGCGCTTGGCCGCAGCTTGCCCGAAAGCGTAGAGATCGGCGCGATGCTGGAAACGCCCTCGCTGGCCTTCGCGCCGCGGCGATTCTTCGAGCTGGCCGATTTCATTTCGATCGGCGGCAACGACCTCAAGCAGTTCTTCTTCGCCGCCGACCGGGAAAACGAACGGGTGCGGCGGCGCTATGACACGCTGAACGTGAGCTTCCTGAGCTTTCTCGGCCAGATCGTGGCGCGTTGCGCGGAGACGGAAACGCCGCTGAGTTTCTGCGGCGAAGATGCGGGGCGGCCAATCGAGGCCTTGTGTTTCGCGGCCATGGGGCTGAGGACGCTGTCGATGCGGCCGGCCTCTATCGGGCCGGTGAAGTCGCTGTTGCGGCGCGTCGATCTGCGCGAGGCGCGCTCGGTGATCAACGAGGCACGGGAAAGCGGCGCGCAATCGGTGCGGCCGGCGGTGATGGACTGGCTTCGCCGCCAGGGGTAAGGGGTTTCGCTGCCTTGCGGCAGCGACCCGCGACCCGCGCCCTCTTCGCTGACGCTCATCGGGCGGGGTGGCGCGCCGCCCGCGGCTTGCGCGTGTCGAGAGCGCCGGAGGGGGCGCTGCCTCAGTCTTTCCAAGGCGTCACCTTGCCCGCGACACCCGCCCAGTCGCCGATCCCCAGAACCCGGTCAGGGTTGGTCGGTGGCGGCATTTCAACGCCTGCAAGCCGGGTGAAGCCGAAACGGCCATAGTACGGCGCATCCCCCACCAGCAGCACCCGGGGCCAGCCCAGATCCGATCCGCGAGGCAGGCTGTCCTCCATCAGGGCCGCGCCCAGCCCCTCGCCCTGGCGGGTCGGGTGAACCGCCACTGGGCCGAGCAGCAGCGCCTTGTCGCCGCCGACCCGCACCGGCCAGTAGCGGATCGCGCCCGCAAGCGTGCCGTCGGAATCGCGGGCCACCATGCAAAGTGCAGCCATCGGCGCCACACCGTCGCGCAAGCGGTAGGAGGACAGCGCCTCGCGCCCCGGGGCGAAGCACAGGTCATAGAGCGCCTCCACCTCCCAGTGATCCTCTGGCCGTTCCTGCGCGAAGTGGTACAAAAGCCGTCCCTGCCGCCATTTTTACAGACTGGAACCGCAGCTAGCACGGCGTTACGCCGGTGCCAAACGGATCACGAAAGGATAGCGGCGATGTTTTATGAACCCAGAGACGGCCACGGCTTGCCGCACAACCCGTTCAACGCGCTGATCACGCCGCGCCCGATCGGCTGGATCTCATCGCGCTCCTCGGACGGGGACGACAACCTCGCGCCCTATTCCTTCTTCAACGGGGTAGCCTACGAACCGCCGCAGGTGATGTTCGCCTGCACCTCTGCCAAGCCCGACCAGGACGGGGTGAAGGACAGCGTCGCCAATATCCGGCAAACCGGCGTATTTTGCGTGAATGTCGTGGGGTTTGACATGGCGGAGGTGATGAACCGGACTTCGGGGCCTTGGGCAAAGACAGTCGATGAATTCGCCGATGCCGGGATCGGGAAGGCCGATTGCCGGCTGATCGACTGCCCCCGCGTGGCCAAGGCGCCCGCCAACCTCGAATGCCGCCTGACGCAGATCGTGACCGTCGAAGGCGAGGCGAACACGGTGGTGTTCGGCGAGGTCATCGGCGTCCACATGCGCGAGGATTGCCTTGTAGAGGGCCTCTTCGACGCGCGGGTGTTTCAGCCTGTGGGGCGCATGGGCTATCGCGATTTCACCCGCGTGACGGAGGTGTTCACCCTCAGGCGACCGGGCGAACGGGACGAGCACAACGCCCGGTTTCAGCCGCGCAAGACCGATTGAGCCGCCGGGCCTGTGCAGATAGGATCCGGGCCGAAAGCAAGCGAAAAGGGAACGGCATGGACACGGTAATCGGGGTGATCGGCGGCTCTGGCGTCTACGAGATCGAGGGGCTTCAAGGCGCCGAATGGGTTGACGTCGACAGCCCGTTCGGGTCGCCCTCCGACGCGATTCTGACCGGCACGCTGGACGGGGTGAGGATGGTGTTCCTGCCGCGTCACGGGCGCGGGCATGTGCACAGCCCCTCCTCGGTGCCCTACCGGGCCAATATCGACGCGCTGAAGCGGCTTGGCGTGACGGATGTGATCAGCGTATCGGCCTGCGGATCGTTTCAGGAGCACATGAAGCCCGGCGATTTCGTCATTATCGACCAGTTCATCGACCGCACCTTCGCCCGCGACAAGAGCTTTTTCGGCCCCGGCCTCGTCGGTCATGTCAGCGTCGCGCATCCCACCTGCCCCCGGCTTGGCGCGGCCTGCATGACGGCGGCGACGGGTGCCGGGATCAGCGTGCATGACGGCGGCACCTACCTTGCCATGGAAGGCCCGCAATTCAGCAGCCTTGCGGAATCGAAGATGTATCGGGAGGTCTGGGGCTGCGATGTGATCGGCATGACCAACATGCCCGAGGCCAAGCTCGCCCGCGAGGCGGAGCTGTGCTACGCCTCCGTCGCCATGATCACCGATTATGACAGCTGGCACCCGCATCACGGCGAGGTCGATATCGGCCAGATCATCGCCACCCTGCAAGGCAATGCCGACAAGGCCCGCGATCTGGTCAGCCGCCTGCCCGCCCTGCTGGGCGAGGACCGCGCGCCCTGCCCGCATGGCTGCGACCGGGCGCTGGACTACGCCATCCTGACCGCCCCCGACAAGCGCGACCCGGCAATGGTCGAACGGCTGTCCGCCGTCGCGGGGCGGGTGCTTTAGCGCGGTCCCTGGATACAGATATCCGCGTCCGGCGGGACACAACGTGCGCGCAAACGACAGGTGCCGGCTTGCCGGCCGGCGCGGCCTGCGGCATCGTTAGCGCCATGTTCGTGCGTCTTGTCCTTCTGCTTGCAACATTTCTGCTGCCGGGCGTTGTCTTGGCGCAGGAATTCGTGACCGTGCCGCGCCGCCTCAGCGACGAGGGGTTCTACCGGTTGGTCGCTTGCGCGGCGCCGCCGGGGGGCGCGTGTGCCAAGCCGATGATCCGCTGGCCCGAGGCGCGGCGGCTGTCGCTTTCCGTCGGCATCGTGCGCGTCGATCCAAGCTTTCCGGGCTACAAGCTTGACCTTGTCGATGCCGCCATCGACCGCGCCCTTGCCGAGATCAACGCAAGCGGTGCCTATCTCGTCGTCGAACGCAGCTATGAGGCCGGGCCCGATCTGGCGCTCTACCTGCTCGACACGCCGCAGGATGGTGTGATCGCGCAGACCAGCAGCTCGCTGCTCGACGGCAGCGACCTGCCGATCGGGCGGGTTGCAATCCGGTCGGTCGGGACCGAGATACAAGAGGCCGCGATCGCCATTTCACGCGATATCGGCCGGCGCGAGATTGCCAGCGTGGTACTTGAGGAATTGGTGCAGGCGCTTGGGCTGCCGACCGATGTGCGATCCCCGGCCTACCGCGACTCGATCTTCAACGAGGATTTCAATTCCGTGGTCTGGCTGCGCGGGCAGGATGCCGAGGCCCTGCGACGCCATTATCCGCCATTGCGGTGATCGAATACCGGACATCACTTTTCCCTTGGGACCGGCTGCGATCAGACACCAAGGCCGGGTCTGCGGGGCGCCGCGCGACGTCGGCACCGCCACCCTTCCGGCCAGGTGACAGAGACAGACGGCAGGTTTTCCGCAGCCTTGTGCAGCGGGTTCCTTAACGCTCCCCTGACGCAACGGTCTCTTTGACAGGCCGCGACCTGCGCGCTTTCGTGATGACGGGAGGAAACGGATCATGCCGCTGCATATCCTGATCACGCTGGTGGTCGCCGGCATCGCTTTCATTGCCCTGCTGACATGGGCATTCGGCCTGTCGCGCCCGCTGCGCCTGAAGACCAGCGACGAGGCCCGCGCGGCGTGGTTGCGCCACTGGCCCGAAGACACGGTGGGCGCGGTTCACATCGCCCCCGACGGCGCCGCCGCGCTGATCGAGACGGACCACGGCCCCGGCGTCGTCTTCGCCATGGGCGCCGACAGCACGGGCCACAGGCTCGACGGCGCCGAGATCCGCGAAACACCCAAGGGCCTGCGTATCATTTTCCACGATTTCGCAACCCCGCGTCTTGACGTGCCGCTACCACCCGAGGCCCGCGCACGCTGGCAACAGATCCTGACGGAGGCCGCATGACCGACCTTTTGACCTATCCCGATGTTGTACAATACGCGGTCCCGTTCTTCATCGCCGCGATCCTGATCGAACTTTTGTGGATCGTCTTCAGGGGCAAGGGCGGGCGCTATGAAACCCGCGATGCGGTGACCTCGCTCATCATGGGGGCCGGCAACGTCGCCAGCGGCATCGCGCTCGGCTTTCTGGCCTGGGGAGTCTTCATGGTGCTGTGGCGGATCACGCCGCTGGACCTTGGCACCGCGTGGTGGGTGGTAGCGTTGTGCTTCGTGCTCGACGACCTGCGCTATTACTGGGTGCACCGTTTCGGCCACCGCATCCGATGGGTCTGGGCCAGCCACGTCAACCACCATTCCAGCCAGCACTACAACCTGACCACCGCGCTGCGCCAGACATGGACCGGCACCTTCACCTTCATGATGGTGGTGCGGGCTCCGCTGATCCTGCTGGGCTTTCATCCGGCGATGGTGCTGTTCGTCGGCGGGCTGAACCTGATCTACCAGTTCTGGATCCATACCGAGGCGATCGGCAAGATGCCGCGCTGGTTCGAGGCGCTGATGAACACGCCAAGCCACCACCGGGTGCATCACGGGCGCAACGCGCGATACCTCGATTGCAACTATGCCGGCGTGTTCATCGTCTGGGACAAGCTGTTCGGAACCTTCGTGCCGGAACAGGAGGACGAGCGCCCCGATTACGGGCTGGTCCACAACCTCGGCACCTTCAACCCGCTGCGCGTCGCCTTTCACGAATGGGTGGGGATGTTCACGGACATGGCGCAACCGGGTCTGACATGGCGCGAGCGGCTGATGTATGCGATTGCCCCGCCGGGTTGGTGCCACGACGGTAGCCGCCAGACATCGGACGGCATCAAGCGCAGCCATCTACAACGCCACCCGGAGGATCGCGGGACACCGGGCTTCGAGTAGGTCTTGCCTCGGTCGCGCCGGGGCCTATCCTGCGGGCAAGAGGACAGAGACGACATGACTGCTGACGAGATCATCACGGAGCTTGGCCTGGCCCCGCACCCCGAGGGTGGCCATTACCGACAGACATGGGCCGCCGACACCGGCGGACGTCCCACCGCGACCTGTATCTATTTCCTGCTGAGGGCGGGCGAGGTCAGCCATTGGCACCGCGTCGATGCCGCCGAGATCTGGCTATACCATGCCGGCGCGCCGCTGGTCCTGTCGATCAGCGAAACGGATGACGGCCCGGCCGGCTATCACCTGCTGACCCCCGATCTTGCAAAGGGCCGCCCGCAGATCCTGGTGCCGCCGCATCACTGGCAGACGGCGCGCAGCATCGGCGATTACACGCTGGTCAGCTGCGCGGTCAGCCCGGGGTTTCGCTTCGACGGGTTCGAGCTTGCCGCGCCCGGGTTCGACATCCCGAGGGGCTGAGATGGACCACAAGGCCGCCCTCGCCGCGCTGCCCGCAAGGCGGCACTGACCGAACGCCCGGACCGGGCCGGGATGGTGGAGGAGTGCGCTGCGACCGCTTGGCATCCTCAGCGTGTTCCTGTTCACCCACGCCCATGCATGCACCCATTACACGCCGGTCCGCCGCCGGTGGCTGAACGACGCCGTGGGCCATGCCGTTCCTTCCATGCCGAACACCACAGTTTCCTGTCCGTGCGCGTCCACAAGCTGCCGGACCTGCACCGCGATCTGGCGCCGCTTTCGAACAGCACATCGCCAAGTTGCCCGGCCTTCACACGCGATTACGCGACGAGGCCGATCCCCCGCCGGTGACGGGGGATCGGCGCGCGGGGGTTACGCCGTCTTGGCGAGGTTGCGCAGCACATAATGCAGCACGCCGCCATGCTCGATATACTCGATCTCGATCGCGGTATCTATCCGACACTTGAGCATGATTTCCTTCACCGTGCCGTCGGCACAGGTGATCTCGCAGGGCACGTTCTGCTGCGGCTCGATCGTGTCGAGCCCCTTGATCGAGACGGTTTCCTCGCCCGTCAGGCCGAGCGTCTTGCGCGTGTCGCCGCCAGTGAACTCGAACGGGATGACGCCCATTCCGACAAGGTTCGATCGGTGAATCCGCTCGAAGCTTTCGGCGATCACGGCCTTGACGCCCAGAAGGCTGGTGCCTTTCGCGGCCCAGTCGCGGCTGGACCCGGCGCCGTATTGCTCGCCACCGAAGACGACCAGCGGCGTGCCCGCCTCCTGATGCGCCATGGCAGCATCGAAGATCGTGGTCTGCTGCCCATCGGGGCCCTTGGTGTAGCCGCCCTCGACGCCGTCCAGCATCTCGTTCTTGATGCGGATGTTGGCGAAGGTGCCGCGCATCATCACCTCATGGTTGCCGCGGCGGCTGCCGTAGGAGTTGAATTCGCGCACCGGCACCTGCCGCTCGACCAGGTATTTCCCCGCAGGTGTGGTATCCTTGAACGACCCTGCCGGACTGATGTGGTCGGTGGTGACCATGTCGCCGAGAACTGCCAGCACGCGCGCGCCCTCGATGTTGGAGATCGTGCCCGGCTCCTTGCTCATGCCCTGGAAATAAGGCGGGTTCTGGATATAGGTCGAGCTGGCGGGCCAGTCATAGGTCTCGCCGCCGGTGACCTCTACGCCTCGCCAAAGCTCATCACCCTTGAACACGTCGGCATACTTGGACTGGAACGCCTCGCGCGTCACGGTCCTCTCGACCAGTTCGGCGATTTCCTTCTGGGTCGGCCAGATGTCCTTCAGGAAAACGTCGTTGCCATCCTTGTCCTGGCCGAGCGGTTCGGTGGTCAGGTCGATGTTCATGTCACCGGCCAGTGCATAGGCCACCACAAGCGGCGGGCTGGCGAGGTAGTTGGCGCGCACGTCGGGCGAAATCCGGCCCTCGAAGTTGCGGTTGCCCGACAGCACGGAGGTGGCGATGAGGTCGCCATCGGCGATCGCCTTGCTCAGTTCAGTCTGGATCGGGCCGGAATTGCCGATGCAGGTGGTGCAGCCGTAACCGACAAGGTTGAAGCCGATCGCGTCGAGGTGATCCTGAAGCCCGGCAGTCTTCAGATACTCCGTCACCACCTGACTGCCCGGCGCCAGCGAGGTCTTGACCCAGGGCTTGCGCGTCAGCCCGCGCTCATGCGCCTTCTTGGCCACCAGACCCGCGCCGATCATCACGTAGGGGTTGGAGGTGTTGGTGCACGACGTGATCGAGGCGATCACCACCGACCCGTCGCGAAGGGTGTAATCCTCGCCCTCGATCGTGACGGTCTTGCGGATGTCATTGCCAGCGGTATTGAGATCACCCTCTGCGGCCATGTCGCTGGCTTCGCTGGACAGGTCCACGCCGCGATACTCGCCCACCACCTTGTAGAACGCGGACGATGCCTTATCGAGCGTGACATAATCCTGGGGCCGCTTGGGGCCGGAGATCGCGGGCACGATTTCGCCCATGTCGAGGTGCAGCGTGTCGGTATAGACCGGCGCGTAATCCGCCCCGCGCCACAAGCCGTTTTCCTTGGCATAGGCCTCGACCAGTTGCACGCGCGCCTCGTCGCGGCCGGTGTTACGCAGGTAGCGCAGGGTTTCGCCATCGACCGGGAAGAAGCCACAGGTGGCACCGTATTCGGGCGCCATGTTGGCGATGGTCGCGCGGTCGGCAAGCGGCAGGTGGTCGAGCCCATCGCCGTAAAATTCCACGAACTTGCCGACAACGCCCTTGGCGCGCAGCATCTCCACGACCTTCAGCACGAGGTCGGTGCCGGTGGTGCCTTCCATCATCGCGCCAGTCAGCTCGAACCCCACGACCTCTGGGATCAGCATGGAGATCGGCTGGCCCAGCATCGCGGCCTCGGCCTCGATCCCGCCGACACCCCAGCCCAGAACAGCGACGCCGTTGATCATCGTGGTATGGCTGTCGGTGCCGACCAGCGTATCCGGGTAGGCCACGGTTACGCCGTCCTGGTCGGTATCGGTCCAGACGGTCTGGGCGAGGTATTCGAGGTTGACCTGGTGGCAGATGCCGGTGCCGGGCGGCACGACGCGGAAATTCTCGAACGCGGTCTGGCCCCATTTCAGGAACTGGTAGCGTTCCATGTTGCGTTCATATTCGCGGTCCACGTTCAACTGGAAGGCGCGCGGGTTGCCGAAATGGTCGATCATGACCGAATGGTCGATGACCAGATCGACGGGATTGAGCGGGTTGATCTTCTGCGCATCGCCGCCAAGCGCCTTGATCCCGTCGCGCATCGCGGCAAGGTCGACCACCGCCGGCACGCCGGTGAAATCCTGCATCAAAACGCGGGCCGGGCGATAGGCGAGTTCGCGGTTGCCCTTCCCGCCATTCGCGGCCCAGTCGGAAAACGCCCGGATGTCATCGAGCGTGACGGTCTTGCCATCCTCGAAGCGCAGCATGTTTTCCAGCACCACCTTCAGCGCTGCGGGAAGCTTGGAAAAGTCGCCAAGCCCGGCAGCCTCGGCCGCGGAAATGGAATAATAGGCAACGGACTGGTCGCCGACCGCAAGCATCTTGCGGGTCTTTGCGCTGTCCTGACCGACAGTGATGGGCATGAGAAGCCTCCCTCGTGTGCAACGATGTGGGTATGTGCTGAGGTTGGCTATGCCAGTATAGACAGGCCCGATCAAGGGGGATGTGGCTTTTTGTATGCCGTTGCATACAAATTTCACCGATTTTTGCACGACCCTGCCCGGTGCGGTCTTGCCTGGACCGAAGCGAGCGCTTCCCCGACCTTGCGCTTTGGGCTAGGGCTTGGCGCCATGAGTCTTACCGTCCACTCCCTTTCCTGCGCCCGTGGCGGCGTGCAGATCCTTGCCGGGGTCGGGTTTTCCGTCGCCAAGGGCGAGGCGCTGATCCTGCGCGGCCCGAACGGGTCGGGCAAGACGACGCTTCTGCGCACGCTGGCCGGGCTTACGCCGCCGCTGTCGGGCCGCATCGACGTGCCACCCGATGGCATCGCCTATGCAGGCCATGCCGACGGACTGAAGGCGCCGCTGTCGGTAGCCGAGAACCTGGCCTTCTGGGCGGGGGTGTTCGGCGCGGCGGGCATCGCGCCGGCCGTCGACGCGTTCGACCTGCACGATCTGCTGGACCGGCCCGCCGGCAACCTGTCCGCCGGGCAGAAGCGCCGTCTGTCGCTGGCGCGGCTCCTGGTCACCGGGCGACCGGTCTGGTGCCTCGATGAACCCACGGTGTCGCTGGACGTCGACAACGTGGCGCGCTTTGCCCGCGCGGTCGGGGCGCATCTGGCGGGTGGCGGTTCTGCCGTGATTGCCACCCATATCGACCTCGGCCTTACGAACGCGCGCAGCCTCGACATCACGCCGTGCACGCGTGCGGGGCAGCAGCCCCGGCAGCCCCGGCAGCCGCTGGCAGCGCAGGATATCGACCCGTTCCTGTCGGAGGGCGCATTGTGAGAGGACTTCTTATAAGAGATCTGCGTCTCGCGATCCGAGCAGGCGGCGGGTTCGGCCTTGGCTTGGCCTTCTTCCTGATCGTCACCGTCCTGATGCCGTTCGGGATCGGGCCGGAGACGGGGATCCTCACCACTGTCGCTCCCGGCATCCTGTGGATCGGGGCGCTGCTGGCCTGCCTTCTGTCGCTCGACCGGATCTTCGCCCTCGACTGGGAAGACGGATCGCTGGAACTGCTGGCGACCTCGCCGCTGCCGCTGGAGGCTGTGGCGGGCATCAAGGCGCTGGCGCACTGGCTGACCACCGGCCTGCCGCTGGTCGCCGCGGCACCCGTGCTGGCGGTGCTGCTGAACCTGCCCGCGCAGGGATTCGGATGGCTCATCGCCTCGCTGGCGGTCGGCACCCCGGCGCTGTCGGCGCTCGGCACCTTCGGCGCGGCCCTGACGGTGGGATTGAAGCGCGGCGGACTTCTTCTATCGCTTCTGGTATTGCCGCTTTACGTGCCGACGCTGCTGTTCGGGGCCGAGGTGGCGCGGCGCGGCGCCGGCGGGCTCGATGCGCTGACACCACTTGCCTTTCTGGCCGGACTATCGCTATTGGCGCTGGCGGTCATGCCGTTTGCCGCCGCCGCCGCCCTCCGCGTCAATCTGCGCTAGGGGCGCGGCCATCCAACCCATTGTTAGCGCAATAAACGAGACGTAGGTTTGGGCTCATGTCGATCTGGGAATACGCAAATCCGCGCAAGTTCATGGCGACCTCGGGCGCGCTGTTGCCTTGGGTCTCTGCGCTTGCCGCGATCCTTGTGATCGGGGGGCTTGTCTGGGGCTTTTTCTTCACCCCCGACGATTTCCGCATGGGGTCGACCGTCAAGGTCATCTACATCCACGTGCCTGCCGCGATCATGGGGTCGAGCGCGTGGTTCATGATGCTGGTCACCTCGCTGATCTGGCTGATCCGCCGCCACCATGTCAGCGCGCTGGCCGCGAAGGCCGCCGCGCCGGTGGGCATGGTCTTCACGCTGATCGGCCTGATCACCGGGGCGATCTGGGGGCAGCCGATGTGGGGCACGTGGTGGGAATGGGATCCGCGGCTGACCGCGTTCCTCGTGCTGTTCCTGTTTTACCTTGGCTACATGGCCCTGTGGGAGGCAATCGAGAACCCCGACGCCGCCGCCGACCTGACCGCCGTCCTGTGCCTTGTCGGGACGGTCTTCGCGGTGATCTCGCGCTACGCGCTGCTGTTCTGGAACCAGGGGCTTCACCAGGGCGCGTCGCTGAGCATGGATGCGCAGGAGAACGTGGCCGATGTCTTTGCATACCCGCTGTGGACCTGCGTGATCGGATTTCTGTTCCTCTTCGTCGCGCTTGTGCTTTACCGTACCCGGACCGAGATTCGCGCCCGCCGGCTTCGGGCGCTCATCCAGCGCGAAAGGATGGCCTGATGCCCGATCTTGGACGCTACGCAACCGAAGTCCTGTCCGCCTATGCCGTCACGCTACTACTGCTCGTCGGTCTGATCGCCGCTTCCGTCTGGAAGGCGCGCAAGGTGCTGCGTCAGCTGCGCGAAGCCGAAAACCGCAGGGATCCCTCCGCATGAAGGTCAACTGGCTCATGATTCTGCCGCTGCTTCTGGCGGTCTTCTTTTTCGGTGTCACGGCGACGCAACTGCTGACCACCCAGGACAACCAGTCGCGCGGCGTCGATACCAACGCCCTGCCCTCGACGCGGCAAGGCAGCCCGGCGCCACCGCTCGACCTGCAACCGCTGGCAGACTTCGAGGGGCTTGCGCGCGAGGATCTTGAGGGCAATGGCCTGATCATCCTGAACTTCTGGGCCAGCTGGTGCCCGCCCTGCCGGGCCGAACACCCGACGCTGACCGCGTTGGCAGAGGCGGGCAATCCGCTGTTCGGGATCAACTACCGCGACCAGCCCACGCAGGCGCTGTCTTTCCTGAGCGATCTCGGCAACCCCTATGACCGGATCGCCGCCGACCCCGAGGCGCGCAATGGCCGCGAATGGGGCGTCGTTGCCATGCCCGAGACGTTCTTCATCAACGACGCGGGCGTGGTCGTTCTACATTTCCGCGGACCGATCGTGCGGCGCAGCCTTGAAAACCAGGTGATCCCGGCATTGGCCGACGCCGGTTATGCGCTGCAACTGCCCGCCTCGCCCGGCGAATAACCCGCCGGAAAACGGGGGGGCGGCTGCCGCCCGAGCCGGACCGGTGTTCCAAAAGCGGGCACGGACCCGCAACAGCGTTCCGATCCGGCGCAGCCATTCGGATCGACGGCTCTTTTCAGGCCCTTGCCTGTGACCAACGTCGGCCACACCGTTGTGAAGTCCCGGTATTTCCAATATGCAGCGGACAGATTTACCACGGGAGATTGCAACCATGACCGACGCCACAAGCTACGGCTTCGACACGCTTCAGATCCATGCCGGCGCCCGGCCCGACCCGGCCACCGGCGCGCGGCAGGTGCCGATCTACCAGACCACGGCCTATGTCTTCCGCGATGCCGAGCATGCCGCGGCGCTCTTCAACCTTCAGGAAGTGGGCTACATCTATTCGCGCCTGACCAACCCCACCGTCGCCGCGCTTCAGGAACGTGTCGCGACGCTGGAGGGCGGCGTTGGCGCGGTCTGCTGTTCCTCGGGCCACGCGGCGCAGATCATGGCGCTCTTTCCGCTGATGGGGCCGGGGCTGAACGTCGTGGTCTCGACCCGCCTTTACGGCGGCTCGATCACGCAGTTCAGCCAGACGATCAAGCGCTTCGGCTGGTCGGCCACCTTCGTCGATTTCGACGACATGGAGGCGGTCGCGGCGGCGATTGACGAAAAGACCCGCGCAATCTTCTGCGAAACCATCGCCAACCCCGGCGGCTATGTCACCGACCTCGACGCCGCCGCCAAGATCGCGCAGGACGCGGGCCTGCCGCTGATCGTCGACAACACTTCGGCCACGCCCTACCTGTGCCGCCCGATCGAGCATGGCGCCACGCTCGTCGTTCATTCCATGACGAAATACCTGACCGGCAACGGCACCGTCACCGGCGGCTGCGTTGTCGATTCGGGCAATTTCGACTGGTCCGCTTCGGGCAAGTTTCCCTCGCTCTGCGATCCCGAACCGGCCTATCACGGGCTGAAATTCCACGAGACGTTCGGGCCGCTCGCCTTCACCTTCCACGGTATTGCCATCGGGCTGCGCGACCTTGGCATGACGCTGAACCCGCAGGCGGCACATTACACGCTGATGGGAATCGAGACGCTGAGCCTGCGCATGCAGCGCCATGTCGCGAACGCCGAAAAGGTCGCCGCGTGGCTGGAAACGCACCCGGCAGTGGAGGCCGTGACCTATGCCGGGCTGCCCTCCTCACCCTCGCATGAGAAGATGACGCGGATCTGCCCCAAGGGCGCAGGCGGGCTGTTCACCGTGGCGCTGAAATCGGGCTATGGCGGCTGCATCAAGTTCGTCGACAGCCTCAACCTGTTCAGCCATGTTGCCAACCTCGGCGATACAAGGTCGCTGGTGATCCACTCGGCCTCCACTACCCACCGGCAGTTGACGGAAGAGCAGCAGATCGCCGCCGGCGCCGCGCCGAACGTGGTGCGCATCTCCATCGGGATCGAGGATGCCGACGACCTCATTCGCGATCTTGATCAGGCCTTGAACGCCTCCGCCTGATTGTTCGAGGGGGGCGACACAGCCCCCCTTACACCTCCCCCGTTTCGAGCGGCAGCAGCGTGGTGGACTTGATTTCCTCCATGCTCAGCAGGGCCGTGACGTTGTGGATGCGCACCTCGGAAATCAGCGCCTGGTAGAAGCGGTCATAGGCGCGCGCATTGGCCACCCTCACCTTCAGGATATAGTCGATATCGCCCGCAAGGCGGTGCGCCTCCAGCACCTCAGGGCGGCTTTGCAGGGCGTGCAGGAACGCCTTCTGCCACGCGGCCTCGTGTTCGGAGGTGCGGATAAGCACGAAAAAGCAGGCCTCCAACCCCAATGCCTCGGCATCCAACAGAACCGTCTGCCGGCCGATGATGCCGGCCTCGCGCATCTTGCGGATCCGGGTCCAGACCGGCGTCTTCGACGACCCGACAGTGCGCGCGATCTCCTCCAGCGACTGGCTGGCATCCTCCTGAAGCGCGGCAAGGATCTTGCGGTCGAGCGTGTCGATCTGGGTGGTCACTGAGCACCTGTGAAAAAAGGAACTTGTTCTGCGTCAGCGCATCTGTCGGAAAAATCACCTCCAGAGCAAGATCTTTTCGTTCGGTTATGGAACAGAAATACTACGCCCAAGGCAAGAAGGTATGGCGAAAGACCCAGGCAGAACGTCGGATTGATCCAGATCAATGCAAATGCAACGACTTCCGGGGCCAACTGGACGCGCGCGGATACAAGCGGATACAAGGAGCACGCAATGGGACTGTTTCGCAAAGTCGACGAAAGCGCCGGGCTGGTGCATGACATGGCCGACCGGTTGGATGTGGACCTGATGGGAATCGGCGGCGACGGTGCCGAGGCGACAGCCTTGAAGTACCGGCAAGTCGTGCTCTCCTGCACCGCCTGTCACCACCACGATGACTGCCGCCACCTTCTCGACGCGAATGCGCAACTGAAGGATGCACCCGGCTATTGCCGCAACCGCGATGTCATGATGCGGCGCTAGGGCCGCCGCCGGCAAACGGCAACAGCCCATCGGCACGTTCCCCCGGAACGCACCGTATCGAACAGGTCGCCGCGAATGGAGGGGAAAGCGGAATTTTGTCCATCTTTCACCCCATTTTTGAGACTTAAGTTCTTATTGGAGGCCTGATATAGCCAAAAAGCAGGAGAATGTCCTATATTTCTGGTGACCTTAACCGCCACGCGGAGTCCCCAGATGAAGCATTTTCCGATCTTCCTCGCGGTTGAAAACCGGCGCATCCTGCTGTCGGGCGGCGGCGGTGCGGCGCTGGCCAAGCTGCGGCTTCTGATGAAGACCGGGGCGCGGATCGAGGTTTTTGCCGACGCCCCCGCGCCCGAGATCGCGGATTGGGCCGCGGCCGGAAAGCTGCTGCTGCACCCGCGAGAGATGCGCCCCTGCGACCTGCCCGGCGCGGTGCTGGTCTACGCCGCCGACGAGGATGACGCGCACGACGCGCGCATCAAGCGGCTCGCCGAGGCGGCGGGCGTTCTCGTCAATATCGTCGATAACCTCAAAGACAGCGCCTTCATCACGCCTGCGATCGTCGATCGCGACCCGGTGACCGTGGCCATCGGCACCGAAGGTGCTGCGCCAGTTCTGGCGCGTGCGATCAAGCGCGACCTCGAGGACCGGCTGCCGGTCACGCTCGGGCCTTTGGCGCGCATCGGCAAGGCCTTTCGCAGCGCCGCCGAGGCGCTGCCCTTCGGCCGCAAGCGGCGGGATTTCTGGGCCGATTACTATTTTGACGAAGGCCCCCGCGCGCTTGCGGATAGCGGGCCGGAGGGTGTGGAAAAGGCGCTCGGTCGCCTCCTCGCGCGCCACCTTTGTGCTCCGACCCGCGCCGGGCACGTCGCGCTCCTCGGCGCTGGCCCCGGCGATCCGGAGCTTCTGACGCTGAAGGCGCGCAAGGCGCTGGACGCGGCAGATGTTGTCATCCACGACCGCCTCGTCACGCCCGAGATCCTCGATCTCGCCCGCCGCGAGGCGGTGCTGATCGACGCAGGCAAGCAAGGCTTCGGTCGCCACACCCCGCAAGAAGACATCAACCGCCTGATGATCGAGCACGCCCGGAAGGGCCTGCAAGTCGTGCGGCTCAAATCCGGCGACCCGGTAATCTATGGCCGCCTCGACGAAGAAATCGACGCGCTCGGCGCGGCGGGCGTCACATGGTCCATCGTGCCCGGCATCACCGCCGCCTCCGCCGCCGCCGCCGGCATCGGGCAGAGCCTGACGCGGCGCGGCCGCAACTCCGCGCTGCGCATTCTGACCGGCCATGACACCGCTGGCTTCGTCGAGCAGGATTGGGCGGCGCTGGCCCGCCCCGGCACGGTCGCGGCGATCTACATGGCCAAGCGCGGCGCGCGTTTTTTGCAAGGCCGCCTGCTGATGCACGGCGCAGCGGCAGAGACGCCCGTCACCATCGTTGCAAACGCCTCGCGCCCCGATCAGCGCAGCCTTGCCAGCTCGCTCGCCACCCTGGCCGCCGATCTCGACGACGCGGGTCTCTTGGGTCCCGCCATCATCCTCTACGGCCTTGCGCCCCGCGCCGCCGAGGCCCGCCTTCCCGAATTGCAGGAGCTTGCAAATGCCCCGTGACTTCACCCCGAAGGTCGTGACCGCCAACCACCTGCTGGACGGCGATGTCATCTACCAGACCGCCGATGACCGCTGGAGCCGCCACCACGCGGAAGCCGAGCTGATCACCGACGAGGCGCATGCCACGATTCGCCTTCTCGATGCGGAGCGGCAGGTCGATACGGTTGTTGGCGCCTACCTTGCCGATGCAAGACCCGGCACGCACGGCCCCGAACCCGTCCATTTCCGCGAGGTGTTCCGCACCCGCGGCCCCTCCAACTACGCCCATGGCAAACAGGTGGAGCTTTAGGATGTATCGCTACAACGAGTTCGACCGCGATTTCCTGGCAGAGCGCAACCGTCAGTTCCGCGCGCAGGTGGAACGCCGCATCGACGGGTCGCTGACCGAGGAAGAATTCAAGCCGCTGCGCCTGATGAACGGGCTTTATCTGCAACTGCACGCCTACATGCTGCGGGTGGCGATCCCCTACGGTACGCTGAACAGTGCCCAGATGCAGCAACTGGCATATCTGGCCGAACGGTGGGACAAGGGCTATGGCCATTTCACCACCCGCCAGAACATCCAGTATAACTGGCCGCGCCTGAGCGATGTGCCCGACATGCTGGACGCGCTGGCCGAGGTCGGGCTGCATGCCATCCAGACCAGCGGCAACACCATCCGCAACGTGACCGCGGACCATTTCGCCGGCGCCGCGGCGGCCGAGGTGGCCGACCCGCGTCCGGTGGCGGAGCTGATCCGGCAATGGTCCACCGACCATCCCGAGTTTCAGTTCATGCCGCGCAAGTTCAAGTTCGCCATCACCGGCGCGCCGAACGATCGCGCGGTAACGGCGGCGCATGACATCGGGCTGCGCATCGTCGAGCGGGGCGGCGAGATCGGCTACACGGTGCTGGTGGGCGGCGGGCTGGGCCGCACCCCTATGATCGGCAAGGTGTTGGCGGAATTTATCCCCGCCGAGGATCTGCTGCCCTATCTGGAAGCGACCGTCGCGGTCTGGAACGCGATCGGGCGGCGCGACAACAAGTTCAAGGCGCGAATCAAGATCCTTGTTCATGAAGTCGGGCTGGACGCCTTGCGCGCAGAGGTGGAGGAAGAATTTACCCTGCGCAAGCCGCTATACGTGGGCGGCAGGGACGTGGCGCTGCTGGAGGAGATCGCGGGCCACTTTGCGCCCCCCGAATTCGAGACCACGCCGACCGAGACTTATGACGCGGCATACGCCAGCGACCCGGTCTTTCGCTCATGGGCCGATACCAACCTCGCCCCGCATCGCGCGGATGGCTACGCTATCGTGACCGTTTCGCTGAAGAAACAGGGCGACACACCCGGCGACGCTACGGCGGATCAGATGCGCGTCATGGCAGACCTCGCAGAGCGCTACGCCCATGACGAGCTGCGCATCAGCCACGAACAGAACGTCATCCTGCCGCATGTGCACAAGCGCCACCTGCCCGCGATCCATGCAGCCCTGAAAGCGGCGGGTCTGGCAACGGCGAATATAGGCCTCGTGTCCGACATCATCGCCTGCCCCGGCATGGATTACTGCGCGCTCGCCACGGCACGCTCGATCCCGGTGGCGCAACAGATCGCAACCCGGTTCGACGAATTGAAACTGGAACACGAGATCGGGCCGCTCAAGATCAAGATCTCGGGCTGCATCAATGCCTGCGGGCATCACCATGTCGGCCATATCGGTATTCTCGGGCTCGATCGGGCCGGGGTGGAAAACTATCAGATCACGCTTGGCGGCGACGGCACCGAGGACGCGGTCATCGGCACCCGCACCGGACCGGGCTTTGCCTATGACGAGATCGTGGGCGCGGTGGAAACGATCCTGAAGACTTACCTCTCGCTGCGTGAAGACCCGTCAGAGACCTTCCTGCAAACCTGTCGCCGTCTTGGCATCGCGCCGTTCAAGGCCGCGCTCTACCCGGAGGCAAAGACCCGTGCCGCTTGACGCCCCCATCGGATCGCTCGCCCGGTGGGTCGACGGGCTGAATGCGCGCTACAAGCACCATTCGGCCACCGCGGTGCTGGAGCGCGCGCTGAATGACCCCGATCTAGGCCGGATCGCGCTGGTCAGTTCCTTCGGGGCCGAATCGGTCGTGCTGTTGCACATGGTCTCGGTGATCGACCCGGCGACGCCGGTGCTGTTCATCGACACGCAGATGCTGTTTGCCGAGACGCTGAGCTACCAGAGGCAGGTCGCGTCATACCTGGGCCTTGAGGAGGTGCGCACCATTCATGCGAGCCAAATCGCGCTTCTGGCCGGCGACCCCGACGGCACCCTGCACCAGCACGATACCGATGCCTGCTGCGCCCTGCGCAAGGTGCGCCCGATGGAACACGCGCTGGCCCCGTTCGACAGCTGGATCACCGGGCGCAAGCGGTTCCAGTCGGGCAGCCGCGCGGCGCTCGATTTCTTCGAGACGGAGGGCGAGATCCGCATCAAGATCAACCCGCTGGCCCATTGGGCACCCGAGGATGTGCAGGATTACATGATCAACAACCGCCTGCCCCGGCACCCGCTGGTCGCCAAGGGCTATCCGTCCATCGGCTGCGCGCCTTGCACCAGCCCCGTGAAGCCCGGCGAAGACCCGCGCGCGGGCCGCTGGCGGGGCGAGGACAAGGAGGAATGCGGCATCCATTTCATCGACGGGCGCGCGGTGCGTGGCCCCCTGAAATCAGCCTCTCAAGGAGCGACGCCATGAAAGATCTCGCGGCCCCCGAGGCCCCGACCGACACCATCCTCGTGACCGACACGGGCTTCTGCCCCGGCGATGGCGCCGAGGTGCTCGACCTGCCAGCCGATGCAGACCGCGCGGCGTTGGCGGCGGCGCTGACCACCAACGCCACGATCCGCGTCGCCTTTGCCAGCTTCGCCGACGGGCGCGGATTTACCCTTGCCCGCCGGCTGCGACAGATGGGCTTTGCCGGGCGGCTGCGCGCCTCGGGCCATGTGCTGGCGGATCAATACGCCATGGCGCGCCGGTCAGGATTCGACGAGGTGGAGATCGACGCCGCCCTCGCTGCCCGCCAGCCGGAGGAGCAGTGGCGCGCGCGCGCCGACTGGCAGGCCCATGACCATCGGTCGCGCCTGCGCGCCGGATGACACGGCCCTTTTCCTGACCCAGATCAATGTTTAATGAAGGAGGCGGCCCTAAGCAGGTCGAGATTGCCCCAATGACAGAGCATGCCCCCGTGACAGACGCCACCCCCGTCAAGCTGCCCACCCTGCCCGACGCCCAGACCGTGACAGCGGTGCAGCACTACACCGACCGCCTTTTTTCCTTCCGCTGCACCCGGCCGGCATCCCTGCGCTTCCGCTCGGGCGAGTTCGTGATGATCGGCCTGATGGGCGACCCCGACCCAAAGACCGGCAAGCAGAAACCGTTGCTGCGCGCCTATTCCATCGCCTCGCCGTCCTGGGATGACGGGCTGGAATTCTACTCGATCAAGGTGCCCGACGGCCCGCTGACCAGCCGCCTGCAACACATCCGGCCCGGCGACCAGATCATCCTGCGGCCCAAGCCCGTCGGCACGCTGGTGCATGACGCGCTGCTGCCCGGCAAGCGGATCTGGTTCTTTGCGACCGGCACCGGCTTTGCCCCCTTCGCCAGCCTGCTGCGCGACCCGCAGACCTATGCCGATTACGAGGAGGTCATCATCACCCATACCTGCCGCGAGGCGGGCGAGTTGACCTATGGCCGCAAAATCATCGAAAGCCTCAGGACCGACGAGTTGCTGAACGAGGTGATTGGCGAGGGTTTCTGGAAAAAAATCCGCTACTACCCCACCACCACCCGCGAAGAGAGCGCCAAGATGGGCCGCATCACCGACCTGATGCGCTCGGGCGAGGCGTTCGCGGATCTGGGCGTCGCGCCGCTGTCCCCCGAAACCGATCGCGCGATGATCTGCGGCAACCTTGCCTTCAACCTCGAATTGAAGGCGATGCTGGAGGATTACGGGCTGGAGGAAGGCGCGAATTCCGATCCCAAGACCTACGTGGTGGAAAAGGCCTTCCTCGACTGAGGTGAGGCGCGACGCGGGCCGCGCAGGGCCTTTGACTCGGGCGCCCGACCGTCTAGAAGGGCGGTATCCTGCCCCAAACCAAGGCCCCCGCCGATGACCATGCTTGGCACTTTCCTCAAACCGATGCACCGCGAGGGCGTTCCCTTCGTCGCCATTTTCGCGGTGGTGACGCTGGGGCTGTTCGTGCTTTACACCCCCCTCGGCTGGGTCGGTGTCGGGCTGACGATCTGGTGCTACTACTTCTTCCGCGATCCCGAGCGCGTGCCGCCCGCCCGCGAGGGCCTCGTCCTCAGCCCTGCCGACGGGGTCGTGTCGCTGCTGGAACCGGCCGTGCCTCCGGCCGAATTGGGTCTTCCGGCAGAGCCGTTGACCCGGATCAGCATTTTCATGAGCGTTTTCAACTGCCACGTGAACCGCAGCCCGGTCAAAGGCCGGGTCGGCGCCATCGCCTACCGCCCCGGCAAGTTCTTCAACGCCTCGCTCGACAAGGCCAGCACCGACAATGAACGCAACAGCCTGCGCCTTGACATGGCCGACGGGCGCAGCCTTGTCGTGGTGCAGATCGCCGGGCTGGTGGCGCGTCGGATCGTGTCCTTCACCCGCGAAGGCGCGGAATTGCACGCGGGGGAGCGGTTCGGGCTGATCCGCTTCGGCTCTCGCCTCGATGTCTACCTGCCCGTGGGGGTGGCGCCGCTGGTCGGGATCGGCCAAACCATGATCGCCGGCGAGACGGTGCTGGCCGACCTCTCCGCGCCCGCGCCAGAGCCAGAGCCAGAGCCAGAGGACTGATCCATGCCGGAGCCGCGCGACAAATCCCCGGCCGAACTGGCGCTGATCCAGCTTCTGCCCAACATGATCACCATCGCCGCGATTTGTGCCGGGCTGACGGCGATCCGCTTCGGTATCCAGGGCGATTTCGTGCGCGCGGTGCAATTGATCCTTGCCGCCAGCATCCTCGATGGCGTCGACGGGCGGCTGGCCCGGCTGCTCAACAGCGACAGCAAGATGGGGGCGGAGCTTGATTCGCTGGCCGATTTCCTGAATTTCGGCGTTGCCCCGCCTCTGGTGCTGTATTTCTGGGCGCTTCAGGACATGCGCAGCGCCGGCTGGCTGACGGTGCTGGTCTTCGCGGTGTGCTGCGTGGTGCGGCTGGCCCGGTTCAACGTCGCCAGCAAGGACGAGGACACGCCCGAGGATGGCGCCTTTTTCACCGGCATCCCGGCCCCGGCCGGCGCGATGCTGGTGTTTTTGCCGATGTTCATCTCCTTTGCCTTCTCGGATGCGCCGCTGCTGCCCGATGCGCTGCTCTGCCTTTATATGGTGGCGATCGGCCTTCTGATGATCAGCCGCATCCCCGTCTGGTCCTTCAAGACCACCCGGATTTCGCGCCACAACGTCAAGTTCGTGCTGGTCGGCTTTGCCTTCCTCGGCGCGGCGGTGCTGACCTTTGCGTGGATCACGCTGGTCGCGCTTTGCCTTGCCTATATCGGGCTTGTCATCTGGGCGATGCTGTCGCCCGGCCCCTCCAACAGCGACACGAAGGCCTGAGATGGAAATTAACGCGGTTCGCAATTCCTATGCCCGCTGGGCGCCGGTCTACGACCAGACCTTTGGCCGGCTGACCAATCGCGGTCGGCGGCGCAGTGTGGATTATATCAATGAATTCAACGGATCGGTGCTGGAGGTCGGCGTCGGAACCGGCCTGTCCCTGCCCCATTACAGGCCTGGCCTCTCCGTCACAGGCATCGACTTCAGCCAGGAGATGCTGGACAAGGCGCGTGACAAGGTGCGCGCCCGAGGCCTCGACCACGTCACCGAACTGCGCCAGATGGATGCCCGCACCCTCGACTATCCCGACGATCGCTTCGACACCGTAACCGCGATGCACGTCCTGTCGGTGGTCCCGGAGCCAGAGCGCGTGATGTCCGAGATCGCCCGCGTCTGCAAACCCGGCGGGCAGGTTGTGATCGCCAACCATTTCGCGCGCGACCGGGGCTTTCTGGCGATGCTGGAACGGCTGACCGCGCCACTGGAAAATGTGCTTGGCTGGCATTCGGATTTCGCGATCGAGCGGGTGTTGCAGGAGCCGCGCCTGTCCGAGGAGATCCGCCGCACGCACCCCCCGTTCGGCATGATGACATTGCTGGTGATGCGCAAATCCTGACGCCGCGACGCAAAACAGGCGCGCCCTTTGGGCCACGCCTGCCTTGCTGTTCGCAAATAGCTGTCAGACTACCGAAGCGGCCCTATCATCATCACCATCTGACGGCCTTCCATCTTCGGCATGTTCTCGACCTTGCCAAGTTCCTTGACGTCCTCGGCCACCCGTTCGAGCAATTCGCGCCCGAGGTTCTGGTGCGCCATCTCGCGGCCGCGGAAGCGCAGGGTCACCTTGACCTTGTCGCCGCCTTCGAGGAACCGCACGACATTGCGCATCTTCACCTCATAGTCATGCGTGTCGGTGTTGGGGCGAAACTTCACCTCCTTCACCTCGATGGTCTTCTGCTTCTTGCGGGCCTCGGATTCACGCTTTTGCTGTTCATACTTGAACTTGCCGAAATCCATGATCTTGCACACGGGCGGCGTCGCGTTCGGCGAAATCTCGACGAGGTCCAGCCCGGCCTGCGCAGCCATCTCCATGGCGCGCGCGGGCGTAACGACGCCGACGTTTTCACCATCTGCGCCGATCAGGCGGAGTTCCGGGGCCCGGATGCGATCATTCACGCGGGGTCCAGTGTCGCGCGTCGGGGGCGCGTTGTGCGGTCTGCGGGCTATCGGTAAAATCCTTCTGTTGCCATCAACTGCGGTGGCTGACGGTATCGCTGCCACGTGCGCTATTCAAGGCGAATCCCGACGTTTCGGCGCAAGTTTCGAGGATCGGGTGGTGATTGCATTGCGTCGCCCGGCATCGCGCCATAGATAGGCGGCAAAACAGCATTGACTCAGGATCGGAGTTTCCCATGAACCGCGCCCTCATTATCGTCGTCATCCTCGCCACCATTGGCATCGCTGGCTACGTGCTGATCCCGTTCAGCACCCCGCAACCGGAACAAGCGCCCGTCGTCCCCGTCGCCGACGACACAACAGACACCCCCGACGCAGCACCGCAAACCGTCGGGGAGACGGTGGAAGAAGTCGTCGACGACGCGGTCGAGCAGGCAGAGGACGCCGCCGAAACCGCGCAGGATGCCGTGCAGGATGCCGTGCAGGATGCCGTGGACGAAGTCGAGGCCGCCGTCGAGGAACTGGAAACGCAGGCGGGCGACCTGCTGGAAGACGCGACCGGCGCTGCGCAAGGCACGGCCGAAGACGCTGCCGAGGCGGCGGTTGAAGACACCACCGAAGCCGCCGACGCGGTGGTCGAGGACGCCACCGATACGACGCAAGCCGTCGTTGAGGAAACCGAAGAGGCGGTCGAGGACGCAGCCGCCGTGGCCGAGGACACAACAGAGGCCGTGGTGGAAAACACCACCGAGGCCGCCGGTGACGCCATCGAGGTCACCGAAGAGGTCATCGAGGAAACCGGCGCCGCGGCCGAGGATGCAGTCGAGACAATCGCCGAGGCCGCCACCGAGGACACCACCGAGGCCGCCAATACCACCGAAGACGCCGCCGACGCGCGTGCCGAAGACGTGACCGACGCCGCGACCGATGAAACCGCCCCGGCGGTTGAAGAGGCGGTCGCCGATCCGCTCAGCGTCGAGGGGTTCGACGCCGACGCCGCTTTGGCCGCTGTTGAGGCCTCCGATCTGTCGGCCATTGCCCGCACGGCGCTGCGCCAGGCCATCGAACGCGCCCGCGACAACCCCGAACAGGTCGCAGAGGTCGTTTCCCGCCTGCAAAGCGCGCTCGGCCAGTAAGCGCCCCACCCGGAACTGGCCCCCCCCCACGCCTCGGCGCGGGGGGGACCAGTTGCCATACCGGTTTTCTACCAGACCCGATCAGCAGGCGGCGACGGCCCGCTTGGTCAGCACCTTCACGAGGTTGGCGCGGTAGGCCGACGATCCGTGGATGTCCGAGATCATGCCATCGGCGGATACCGACAGCCCTGCAACCGCGTCGGGCGTGAAGTCTGCCGTCAGCGCCTCCTCCGCCGCGCTCCAGCGGAAAACGCCCTCCTCCGACGCGCCGGTCACCGCGACGCGCACCGCGCCCGCGAAGCGCGCCACGAACACCCCGGTCAGCGCAAAGCGCGAGGCCGGTTGCAGGAACTTCTGATAACTCGCCGCCTCCGGCACCGGGAATTTCACCTCGGTGATGATCTCGCCCTCGTCGAGCGCGGTGGTAAACATGCCGTTGAAGAAGTCATCCGCCACGATCTCGCGCGCATTGGTCACGATGGTCGCGCCAGAGGCCAGCACCGCCGCCGGGTAGCAGGCTGCCGGGTCGTTATTGGCAAGACTGCCGCCGATGGTGCCCCGGTTGCGCACCGCCGGGTCACCGATGTGGCCCGCAAGGTGCGACAGCGCCGGGTAACTCTTGGCCGCCTCCGCCGCGACCGTTGCATGGGTGGTGGCGGCGCCGACGCAGACCCGGCCCGCGTCATCCATGCAGACGCCCTGCATCTCGGAAATACCCGACAGGCTGACCAGCACCGCAGGCGCGGCAAGGCGCTGCTTCATCGTCGGCAGCAGGGTCTGCCCGCCGCCAAGCGCCTGCGCCTCCTCGGCCCCGAGGGCCGCAACCGCATCGGCGATGGTGCCGGGGCGCTTGAACTCGAATTCATACATATCGTTTCTCCTTGTCCCTGGCTTATTCGTTGATCGCCTGCCACACCCGTCCGGGCGTCAGCGGCATGTCGATATGGGTCACGTCGTGGCCGCCGCGTTGCAGCGCGTCCACCACCGCGTTCACCACCGCCGGCGGGCTCCCGATGGCCCCGGCCTCGCCGCAGCCCTTCACCCCAAGCGGGTTGTGGGTGCAGGGCGTCTGGCACGAATGATCGACCTTGAAATTCGGCAGATCATCGGCGCGCGGCATGGCGTAATCCATGTAGGAGGCTGACAGAAGCTGTCCGTCCGCGTCGTAGACCGCCGCTTCCAGCAGAGCCTGCCCGATACCTTGCGCCAGTCCGCCATGCACCTGCCCCTCGACGATCATCGGGTTGACCACGTTGCCGAAATCATCGGCCGCGGCGAAGGAGCAGATCTCCACCTTCCCGGTTTCGGGGTCGACCTCGACCTCGCAGGCATAGGCGCCGGCGGGGTAAGTGAAGTTCGACGGGTCGTAGAACGCGGTTTCCTCCAACCCCGGCTCGATCTCCTCGATCGGGTAGTTGTGCGGCACGTAGGCCGCCAGCGTGACATCGCCCCACGCCACCGACTTGTCGGTGCCCGCGACGCTGAACTGACCGTCCTTGAGCTCGATATCGCCTTCCGAGGCTTCCATCAGGTGGGCCGCGATCTTCTTGGCCTTGTTGATGATCTTCTCGGTCGCCCGCACCATGGCCGAGCCGCCGACGGCAAGGCTGCGCGAGCCATAGGTGCCCATGCCCATCGGCACCTTGGCGGTGTCGCCGTGCACGATCTCGACCATGTTCTCGTCGATGCCGATCATCTCGGCGATGACCTGGGGGAAGGCGGTTTCATGCCCCTGCCCGTGGCTGTGGCTGCCGGTCATCACCACCAGCCCGCCGGTCGCATTGACCCGCACGGTCGCGCTTTCGTAAAGCCCGGCCCGCGCGCCCAACTGCCCGACGAGGGCCGAGGGCGCGATGCCGCAAGCCTCGATATAGCAGTTCACGCCAAAGCCGCGCAGCTTGCCCGCTCTGGCGCTTTCGGCGGCGCGCGCCTCGAACCCGTCGCGGTCCACCATCTCCAGCAGCTTGTCCATCGTGGCGGTGTAATCGCCGGTGTCATAGGCCACGGCGACCGGGGTTTCATAGGGAAACTCGGTGATGAAGTTCTGCCGCCGCAGCGCGATGGGGTCGGCACCCAGTTCGCGCGCTGCCTTGTCGATGACGCGCTCCAGCTGGTAGGTGGCCTCGGGCCGACCGGCCCCGCGGTAGGCATCGACCGGGACGGTCGTGGTAAACACCGCCTTCACGTTCACCTGGATCGCCGGCGTCTTGTAGTTTCCCGCCATCAGCGTGCCGTGCAGATAGGTCGGCACCGAGGGCGCAAAGGTGGAGAGATACGCCCCCATGTTCGCCATCGTATGGGTGCGCACCCCGGTGAAGTTGTTATCTGCGTCGAGCGCCAGTTCGATCGTCGTCACGTGATCGCGGCCATGCGCATCGGTGATGAACGCCTCCGACCGGCTGGCGGTCCACTTGACCGGGCGCTTCAATGCCTTGGCGGCGAAGGTGCAGAATGCCTCTTCCGCGTAGTGGAAGATCTTCGATCCGAAGCCGCCGCCCACATCCGGTGCCACGACCCGCAGCTTGTGTTCCGGGATGCCAAGAACGAAAGCCCCCATCAACAGGCGGATCACATGCGGGTTCTGGCTGGTGGTGTAGAGCGTGCTTTCATCGCTGGCGCGGTTGTAATCGCCCACTGCGACGCGCGGCTCCATCGGGTTGGCAACAAGCCGCTGATTGACAAGATCCAGCGTGGTGACATGCGCGGCGCTGTCGAAGGCGGCCTGCACCGTGGCGTCGTCCGAGCCGAAGGTCCAATCATAGCACAGGTTGCTGTCGAGATCGTCATGCACCTTGGGCGCGCCATCGGCGAGCGCGGCTTTCATGTCGACGACGGCGGGCAGATCCTCCATCTCCAACTCGATCGCCTCGGCGGCATTGCGCGCCTGCGCGGGGGTTTCGGCCACCACGGCGGCGATGGCGTCACCGACATGACGGACCTTGCCCTGCGCCAGAACCGGGTGTGCGGGTTCCTGCATCGGGTTGCCGTGGCGGTCGGTCACCTGCCAGCCGCAGGGAATGCCGCCGACGCCCTCGAAATCGGCGCCGGTGAAGATGCGCACAACGCCCGGCATTTCCAAAGCGACCGAGGTATCGAGCCGCTTGATCCGCCCGTGCGCCACATCGGACCGCAGGAAATGCACATAGGCCTGCCCTGCGAGGTTGATGTCGTCGGTATAGTTCCCGGTGCCGGTCAGAAACCGGACGTCCTCCCGGCGCTTGTTTCTGGCGCCGATCCCATGATCCTTGGGCATGGTTGTCCTCCCTGTTTTGTCTCGCTTGGGCGAAGCCGCTCCGTGGCGGCTTCACCGATGATCCCGGGTCTCGTCAGGCGTCCGGTCTTACCGGGCACCCGGACCGCGTCTTCCTCCTTGCGCGCTCCTTGCGCGGACCCTGCCGCAGCGCGTTGCGTTGCGACCCCCCCCCCGCCCGTCACTTGCTGCCCGCGATCGGCGCGGTGCCTTCGAGCATGTCCATGAACATCTCGACCGTTTCCAGGCGCGTGCCATCCTCTTCGAGGCTGTAACCGGTAATCGTCGCGCTATAGCGTCCCTGATCCTCTGTGCAGACGAGGGCGACCTGTGTCACGCCCGGCGGCACGTCCCAGCCGTAAACCGAAAAACTTGCCTCGCCGGTGTCGGGTTGCACCCCGTAGCGCGCGTATTGCGCGTTCATCGCGCGGCGCGCCGTATCCATGCATTCCACATCGGACACGAAACCGTTGACATAGCCGGATGAGAATCCTTCGGCCCCGGCGAGTGCGGGCGCAATCGTAGCAGCCACGAGAAGGCCACAGGCGCGTTTCACTCCGCAGCGACACCTGCCACGCTCTGACCGCTGGCCGCCATGATCGCCTTGACGATGTTGTGGTAGCCGGTGCAACGACATATGTTTCCCTCCAAATACTTTCGGATTTCGGACTCGGTCGGGGACGGGTTTTCGGCCAGCAAGGCGGCGGCGCTCATCACCATGCCCGGCGTGCAGAATCCGCATTGCAGCCCGTGATGATCCTGAAATGCCTGCTGGATCACCGACAACGAGCCATCGGGGGTCGCCATGCCCTCGATCGTTGTGATATCCGCCCCCTCGGCCTCGGCTGCCAGCATCGTGCAGCTTTTGACGGCCTTTCCATCGACATGCACGACGCAGGCGCCGCATTGGCTGGTATCGCAGCCCACATGCGTGCCGGTCAGGCGCAGGCCTTCGCGGATGAAGTCGGACAGCAGCGTGCGTCCTTCGATGTTGCCTGAAACGGCCTTGCCGTTCACCGTCATGGTGACGTCGGTCATGGAGTCCTCCCTTGGTTTTTCGATATCCAAGCACGAAATCGGTTCAGCACAAACCAAATTCTTGCCGACACATCGCGTGCGCGTACCCTCCCGACGCTACGGTGTGCGGTTGGGCGCTTCACGCGGTTGCGGACGGGTCGGAATTTCCTTGAGCAGCCCACCCACACCCATCGCCGCGATATCCGCCCCGGTGACGGGCACGCCGCAGGCGATGCGCGCCAGAACCCAATCGGCACCGTTGAGGGCAGGCGACCGCGCGCACCCCGGCAGGCCGATGACCGGATCTGCCCCGATCTGCCCCAGAAACAACAGGTTACCGGGATCGACCGGCATGCCGAAGCGGATGATCGCGCCGCCGGCATCCCCCACGGCAGCCGGGGCCACGTCCTCGATATCGGAGGTGGCCGAGGCGGTCAGGATCAGCTTCAGCGCGCCGCGCAGATCGGTGAGCGCGGCGGCGATGGCAGCCCGGTCGTGGGCCACGATCCGCAGATCGGCCAGCGTGATCCCCAGCGCCTCCAGCCGGCCGGCGACGGCGCGAATGCCCTTGTCGTCGCGAGAGACCGGCGCGCCCGGCACCTCGGTCACGATCAGCCCGGCCGTGCCGAGCGCCACCGGCCGCACCGACAGCGCCGCGCGCGCCGCCGCTTGCGCGTCTCTCAGCGCGTCTTCGGCGACGCCGTAGGCGATGATCTTGACCGTGCCCACCATCATCCCCGGCCAGGCCCGTTGCCAGGGCGCCACGGTGGCCAGCGTGATCATCGGATCGACCAGGTTGAGCGCCTCGATCGCCGCCACGTCAAGCGCCACCACACCGGGCCGGTCCGCGCGGATGTTCACCCGACCCGTGAACGGCTCCTCGACCCGTAGCCCAACCTTGCCCGGATCGGGCACAAGCGCGCGGGCCAGCCGGGCGGCGGCGGTATTCTCCGCCACGTCGCCGGGACCGAGCCGCGCCACCGTGACCTGCACCACCCCCGCGCCGGTGAGGGTGGCGACATCCTCGGCGCTCAGCACCCGCCCCTTGCGCAGCCGCCCGCCCGGCACTTGCAGCGAATGGGCGAGGATCGCACCCTCGGCCTCTGCGACCGGGACCGGGCCGAACCTCATGACCGGCGCAGCCGCGCGGTGATCTCGGCCATGATCGACAGCGCGATTTCCGCCGGACCCTGCGCCCCGATGTCAAGCCCGACCGGCGCGTGGATCCGAGCGATCTGGTCTTCTTGCACCCCGGCCTCGCGCAACCGCTCCAGCCGCTTGGCATGGGTCCGGGTGGACCCCAGGCAGCCAAGGTAGAAGCATGGCGAGCCGAGCGCCGCCATGATCGCCGGGTCGTCCAGCTTGGGATCGTGGGTCAGCGTCACAACGGCGGTGCGCGGATCGAGCCCGTAGGCGCCAAGCGCCTCGTCCGGCCAATCGTCGACGATGGTCTCGCCGGGGAAGCGCGCCTCGGCGCCGAAGGCGGGGCGCGGGTCGATCAGCACCGGGTCATAGCCCGCCAGCCGCGCCATCGGCACCAGCGCCTGCGCGATATGCACCGCGCCGACAATGGCCATGCGCAACGGCGGGTTGTGGATGCCGACGAACCAGTCGCCCTCGAAGCCCGACTTGTCGCGGCGCAGTCTTTCCGCGATCTCGGCCGCCAGCGCATCATCTTGCCCGAAGGTCAGCCGCCGCGCGCCGGTATCGGGATTGACCAGGTAGGCCACCTGCCGCCGCGCCGCGCGGGCATCGACAAGCGCCGCCAGCATCTCGGCCGGTATCCCCTTGCCGACCGGTTCCACAAGCACCCGGATGCGCCCGCCGCAGGCCAGCCCGACAGCGAAGGCCTGTTCATCTGCGACCCCGAATTCCAGGAGCGTCGCCTCGTCCTTCTCAAGACACTCCACCGCCTCGACCACCACCGCACCCTCGACGCAGCCGCCCGAGACGGAGCCTTCCATCTCGCCGGTTCCGGAAATCACCAGCTGGCTTCCCACCGGGCGCGGCGCGCTGCCCCAGGTTTCCACCACCGTGGCCAGAACCGCGCCCCTGCCCTGCCGGTGCCAGTCGAGGGCGATCTCGGGAATACGGTCATAGCTGGGGGTCATCGCGGGCGCTCCTGTTACGGCCGACAGGGTTGTGCGCCGCCGTCCGCCTGTCAACAGCGCGTTGGCCGCGCCCGCGTCACAAATGCATCAGCCCAAGCCGGGCATTCAGTTGCGCCAGGTCGAACCCGGCGATCGTCTTGTAGCCGGCGGCCACCTCGTCCAGTTCCGCCCGGCTCATCACCTGCGATATCGCAGGCCACCAGCGCTGCCGCAGCTTGCCCGTGGCGCAGCATCTCGCGCACCGGCACCCGGCCATCGAGGATCGCTTGCGTCGCCCCGTTCGATCCGATCGGATACACCGCATGCGCTGCGTCGCCCAGAAGCGAAACCCGCCCATAGCGCCACCTCGGCAGCGGATCGCGGTCGACCCTCGGGCATTCCCAGACGCCATCGGCGTCACGGATCAGCCCCGGAATGTCGCGCCAGTCGAGGCGCTGCTCGTCCTCGTCGATATCCCCGATCGGATAGCAGACGACCTTGCGCGCCGCGGTGCCGACCATCGCCATCGTGCGCCCCGACAGGACCGGCGGCGCCCGTGTCACCCCGCGCTACATCATCGTGTTGCGCCGCTGCGCCGGTTGACCAGGTGTGCGACGACGCCGTGCTCACCCGCGTTCCAGCCTGCCAGCGCCGCGCCGGTGGTGATCACCTCCGGCCGGCAGCGCTCCGGCAGCTCATGGCAGAGCAACCCCTGCAACTCGCCCCGGTGGACCGAGTATCGCGGCCAGTTGCATCCCGCCTCCAGCCCGCGCGGTTCCGGCCAGATCAGCCCGCCCCGCTGTGAGCAACAGGCCATCTCTCCCGTGCGCAACCCGATCGCGTCGAGTTTCTCTTCAAGCCCGAGTTCGAACAGTTCGCGGACCGCGTGCGGATGCAGGTTGATGCCGACGCCACGCGGGCGCAGTTTGCCATCTGCCTTTTCCCCTTTGCCGTTTGCCGTTTGCCTGGGCATGGCGCGTCGCGGCTCCGCCGCAACGCCCGGCGCTGCGCGAAGGCGCTTGACCGGCCGGCAGGGATCGGGCATCGCGCGATGACACTTGATCGGAGGCGAGCATGATCCGCGGGTTATACGACTGGACGACACGCCTTGCCGGGCACCGTTACGCGCTCATTGCGCTGGCGGTGATTTCGTTTCTCGAAAGTTCCGTCTTTCCGATCCCGCCCGATATCCTGATGATCCCGATGATCATCGCCACCCCGGGGCGCGCCTTCGTGATCGCCACCGTGTGCCTCGTCGCCTCGGTGCTGGGCGGGCTGCTGGGCTACTACATCGGTTACGGCCTCTTCGAGAGCGTCGGCCGCCCGGTGTTGGAATTCTACGGCAAGGATGCCTATTTCGATGGTTTCCGAACCCGGTACAACGAATGGGGCGCCTGGGCGGTGCTGATCGCGGGCGTCACGCCGTTTCCCTTCAAGGTGATCACCATCATGTCGGGGGTCACGCAGCTGAACCTCGGGGTCTTCGTGCTGTCGAGCATCATCGCACGCGGGTTGCGGTTTTTCGTCGTAGCGGCGCTGTTGTGGAAATTCGGCGCACCGATCCGCGATTTCATCGAGAAGCGTCTCGGCTTGATGTTCACGCTGATCGTGATAGGGATCGCGGGTGGTTTCTACGTGGTGAAATACCTGTGATGCTTTCCTTTCTCTCGCGGCGCGCGCTGCTGATCCTTGTCGGGCTCGGCTCTGCCGCGCTGTTCTTCGGGGCGCTGTTCTTTCAGTTCGTGATCGGGCTGGAGCCTTGCGCCATGTGCTTCTGGCAGCGCTGGCCGCACCGGGCGGGGATCGCACTCGGCGTCATCGGCGGGATTTTCCCCAAGGCACTGGTGGCCTGGGCCGGGGCGCTGAACATGGCCGTGTCAACCGGACTTGCTGCCTTCCATAGCGGCGTGGAACGCCAGTGGTGGGACGGCCCGGCCTCCTGCACGTCGCGCGGGGTCGACCTGCTCAATTCCGATTGCGGACTGCTGGACCCCGATTGCGGCACACCGGTGGTCCTGTGCGATGAAATCTCGTGGCAGATGCTTGGCCTGTCGATGGCCAATTACAACGTGATCATCTCGCTGGTCTTGCTGGGGCTTTGTGTCATGGCGGCGCGCCGCGCCGCCTGACCGTCGGTCGATTTCCCCTATACATTCCGCCACCGCAGGGATAGGCATCCGTTTTTGCGTGGGCCGAACGCCCCACGACAGACCTGACGGACCCCCCTTGCCATGATCAAGACCCTATCCGATGCCCTTGCCGAGCGTGGCTATGACACCCTGACCGACGTGCAGGAAGCGGTGACCAAGCCGGACCTTGAAGACTCGGACCTGTTGGTCTCGGCGCAGACCGGATCGGGCAAGACCGTGGGCTTTGGCCTTGCTATCGCCAAAACGCTGATGGGCGAGGCCGAAACGATGCCGCCCGCCGGCGTGCCGATGGCGCTGGTTGTCGCGCCGACGCGCGAACTGGCCTTCCAGGTGATGCGGGAATTGCGCTGGCTCTACGCCAAGGCAAACGCGCAGGTGGTGTCCTGTGTCGGCGGCATGGATTTCCGCGACGAACGCCGCACGCTGGAGCGCGGCGCGCATATCGTCGTCGGCACGCCGGGCCGCCTGCGCGACCACATCCAGCGCGGCACGCTGGACATGTCGGGCCTGCGCGCCATCGTGCTCGACGAGGCCGATGAAATGCTCGATTTGGGCTTCCGCGAAGACCTCGAATTCATGCTCGGCGAAGCACCCGAGGAGCGGCGCACACTGATGTTCTCGGCCACAGTGCCGCAGACGATCGCCACGCTGGCGAAAAACTACCAGCGCGATGCGGTGCGCGTCACCACCGTGACCAGCGGCAAGCAACATAGCGACATCACCTACAAGGCGCTGCGCGTGGCCGCACCCGATGCCGAACACGCCATCATCAACCTCTTGCGCTATCACGAGGGCAAGAAGGCGATCGTCTTCGCCAACACCCGCGCCATGGTCGCGCGCCTGACCACCCGCTTCGCCAATCGTGGCTTTTCCGTCGTCAGCCTGTCGGGTGAGCTTAGCCAGTCGGAGCGCACCAACGCCCTGCAAGCGATGCGCGACGGGCGGGCCAAGGTCTGCGTGGCCACCGACGTGGCCGCGCGCGGCATCGACCTGCCCGATCTGGAACTGGTGATTCACGCCGATCTGCCCTCCAACACCGAATCCCTGCTGCACCGGTCGGGCCGCACGGGCCGCGCCGGGCGCAAGGGATTGTCGGCGCTGATCGTGCCGATGAAGGCGGCGAACAAGGCCGAGCGGCTGCTGAAATGGGCCAAGATCACCGCCGAATGGACCGTGCCGCCTTCGGCCGAAGACATCCTGCGGATGGATGAGGAGCGGCTCTTGTCCGATCCCGTCTGGTCGGACGCGGTAAGCGAGGACGAAACCGCCTTCGCCGCCCGCTTGCTGGAATTGCACGACCCCACGACCATCGCCGCCGCCTATCTGCGCCTGTTCCGCAGCCACCATTCCGCCCCCGAAGAGCTTTCGGCCCCCGACGCCGCGCCACCGGCCCGCGAGCGCAAGCCCTTCGGTCCAAGCCGCTGGGTCGCGCTGTCTGTCGGCGCCGATGACCGGGCCGAGGCGCGCTGGCTTCTGCCGCTTTTGTGCCGGGCCGGAAAGCTCGACAAGACCGCCATCGGCGCGATCCGCGTGCAGGCGTCGGAGACCTTCGTGGAACTGACCGAGGCCAGCATCACGGGCTTCCTCGCAGCACTTGGCGACGGCGCGGAACTGGATGAGGGGATCACCGTGCGCGCGCTCGACGCCGCGCCGGATGTTGGCCCGCCGCCGCGCAAACCGCGCCCCGACGCCCCGCGCGGCAACCCGGCCCCGCGCGGTGACAAACCGCATCGCGCGCCGCGCGAAACGACGTCCCGCCGCAGCCCCGAAGAGGCCGCAGAGCGCGAGGCCTATGTCCGGGATTCGGTCAAACCCTACGCCAAGCCAAGGCGCGACGGCGACGCCCCCAAGGGCAAGCTGCGCGCCAGACCCGCAGACGGGCCGAAGGGCCACACCGGCAAGCCCGGCAAGCCCGGTGGCGATGGGCCAAAACCGCGCGGCGACAAGCCCTGGTCGGACAAACCCCGGCCCGACAAACCCCGGCCCGACAAACCCCGGTCGGACAAGCCGCGCGGGCCGAAACCGGATGCCAGAAAGCCCGACGCCAAACCACGCGATGCAGGCAAGCCCGCCACCCGCCCCTCTGCCGCCGATCCGTCCAAGCGGTTCGAGCGTCCCGGCGGCAAGTCCAAGGGCAAACCCGGCGGCAAGCCTGCGCACAAGGGCCACAGTCAGCCGCCACGCCGCCCCAAGGGCTGATCAGACGCGGCTGTAGCGGCTGGTCGACAAAAGCAGGCTGGTTTCCGAGGTGCTCACCCCCTCCAGCCTGCGAATATCGCGCAGCACCGCGTCGAGGTCTTCCAGCGTCTCGGTGCCAAGCTCCACGATCAGATCCCATTTGCCGTTGGTGGCGTGCACGGCCTGCACCTCGCGCCGGCCCGACAATTGCCGCCGGATCCGCTCCATCCCCGGCCCCTCGATGCCCAGCATGGTCAGCGCGCGCACCGGGCTGCGGGCCAGATCGCCGCGCGTGACGACGGTAAAGCCACGGATCTCGCCGGCGTTTGACAGCCGCGCCATCCGGGCGCGCACCGTGGCGCGGGTTACCCCAAGCTCCACCGACAGATCAGAGACCGAGGCCCGCCCGTCGCGCCGCAACGCCGACAGCAAGCGGCGATCGGTATCGTCCATTACGTTCATCTTAACTGCTCACTTTGATTTATTAACCGCCATAATGATCACTTTAACGGCTTCTGTCTAATTCGATCCGGGCGCTATCCCTAACGAAATCGCGACACAGGACGGAAAACAGATGACCAAGACCCCCTGCCTTCTGATCGGCGTGCCCGTCGATAGCGGCAAGCGCGCCGATGGCTGCCTGATGGGCCCCGACGCCTACCGCACCGCCGGGCTGGCCGCGCACCTGGCCAGCCTTGGCCTTGAAACCCGTGACCTCGGCAATATCGCCCCTGCCCCACTGCGCGACCTGCCACCGCAGGGCAAGGTTCACGCGCTGGCCGAAACCGTCGCCTGGACCGAAGCATTGATCCCCGCCGCGCGCGATGCGGTGGCGGCGGGCTTCCCGATCTTCATGGGCGGCGATCACAGCCTGTCGCTGGGCACCGTGGCAGGCGTGGCGGAACATGCTCATGCGCAGGGGCGCCCGCAATTCGTCCTGTGGCTCGACGCGCATTCCGATTTCCACACGCCCGCGACCAGCGGATCGGGCAACCTGCACGGCATGCCTGTCGGCTATGTCACCGGCCTGCCGGGCTTCGAGGCCTTCCCGCCCCTCGCCGCCCCGGTACCGGAGGAAAACGTCTGCCTTCTGGGCCTGCGGTCCGTCGATCAGGCCGAACGACAGGCGCTTGCCAAAACCCGGATCGACCGCCACGACATGCGCGCCATTGATGAACACGGCATCGCCGCCCCCTTGCGCGCCTTCCTCGACCGGGTGGCGGCGGCGCACGGCAGGCTGCATGTCTCGCTCGACGTCGATTTCCTCGACCCGGCCATCGCCCCCGCCGTGGGCACCACCGTGCCGGGCGGCGCCAGTTTCCGAGAGGCGCACCTGGTGATGGAGATCCTGCACGATTGCGGCCTTGTCACCTCGCTCGACCTTGTCGAACTGAACCCCTTTCTAGACGACCGGGGCCGCACCGCATCCCTTATGGTAGACCTCACCGCGTCCTTGATGGGCCGCCGCGTCTTTGACCGCCCGACCCGGAGTTTCGCCGCATGAAGACTTTGCCCCAACCCTCTGATCGCGCGTTCGTTCCCTTCGTCTCCGTCGCCAACATGATGCGCCTTGTGCACACAATCGGGCTGGAGCGGATGCTGATCGAACTCGCCGGATACATCGAGGAGGATTTCCGCCGCTGGCCGCTGTTCGACAAGACGCCGCGCGTGGCGGCGCATTCGGCCGAAGGGGTCATCGAGCTGATGCCGACCTCCGACGGGCAGCAATACGCGTTCAAATACGTGAACGGCCATCCGACCAACACGAAATCGGGCTTGCAGACCGTGACCGCCTTCGGCCTTCTGGCAGATGTTTCAACGGGGTATCCGACGCTGCTCACGGAGATGACGCTGCTTACGGCGATCCGCACCGCCGCGACCTCGGCCATGGTGGCGAGGCAGCTCGCGCCCGAAGGCGCGAAAACCATGGCGATGATCGGCAACGGCGCGCAATCGGAATTCCAGTCTCTGGCGATGAAGGCCGTCCTCGGGATCGACACCGTGCAGCTTTACGATATCGACCGGGCCGCGACACAAAAGGCAGCGCGCAACCTCGCGGCCCATGGCCTCAAGGTCGTGCAGTGTGCCACGCCCGAGGCGGCCATCGAAGGCGCGCAGATCATCACCACCTGCACCGCCGACAAGCAATTCGCTACCATCCTCAGCGACAACATGGTCGGCGCCGGCGTGCATATCAACGCCATCGGCGGCGACTGTCCCGGCAAGACCGAACTGGCCCCGGCAATCCTGCACCGCGCCTCGATCTTCGTGGAATACCCTCCGCAAACGCGGGTGGAGGGCGAGATTCAGCAACTGGCCGAAGATCACCCGGTGACGGAGCTATGGCAGGTGATCACAGGCGCAGCCGAGGGGCGCGTGTCGCCGGGCCAGATCACCCTGTTCGATTCCGTGGGCTTCGCGATCGAGGACTTCTCCGCCCTGCGCTACGTGCGCGACCGGCTCGACGGGACGGAGCTGTTCCAGCAGCTAGACATGCTGGCCGACCCGGATGACCCGCGTGACCTTTTCGGCATGCTTGGGCGCGCAAGGCCCTGACAGGCTTGACAGCCGCGCGCCGCCGGGGCAGGTCTGCCCACAAACCTATACCCGCAACCGGGCGTTTCGTGGGCGCCAAACCGACGAGGAGCTTTCGGCATGGCCGATATTTCCCTAACCTTTCCCGATGGCACTGCGCGCGACTACACCGCCGGCGTGACCCCCGCCGAGGTCGCCGGGAGCATCTCCAAATCGTTGGCCAAAAAGGCCATTTCCGCCACCGTCAACGGCGCCCACTGGGATCTGCAATGGCCGATCGAACAGGACGCGCAGATCGCCATCCACTCCATGCAGGATGACGCGCAGGCGCTGGAACTGATCCGCCACGACGCCGCCCATATCATGGCCCGCGCGGTGCAGGAAATCTGGCCCGAGGTGAAGGTCACAATCGGCCCGGTGATCGAGAACGGCTGGTATTACGATTTCGACCGCGACGAACCGTTCACGCCAGAAGACCTCGACCGCATCGAAGCAAAGATGAAAGAAATCATCATCTGCCGCGACCCGGTCACCACCGAGATCTGGGAGCGTGACCGCGCGATCAAGTTTTATCAAGCCAATAAAGAACCTTACAAGGTGGAGTTGATCGAGGCGATCCCCGGCGATCAGCCCTTGCGCATGTATTGGCACGGCCATTGGCAAGACCTCTGCCGTGGGCCGCACCTGCAACATACCGGGCAGCTTCCCGCCGATGCCTTCAAACTGATGAGCGTCGCCGGCGCCTACTGGCGCGGCGATTCCAACCGCGCGATGCTGCAACGCATCTACGGCGTCGCCTTCAAGAACAAGCAGGATCTCAAGGCCCACCTGACGATGCTGGAAGAGGCCGCCAAGCGCGATCACCGCAAGCTTGGCCGGGAAATGGACCTCTTTCACATGCAGGAGGAAGCGCCGGGCCAGATTTTCTGGCACCCCAATGGCTGGACGATCTACACCACGCTGCAAGACTACATGCGCCGGCAGCAGACGCGCGGCGGCTATGTCGAGGTGAACACCCCACAGGTGGTGGACCGCCGCCTCTGGGAAGAATCGGGCCACTGGGACAAGTATCAGGAACACATGTTCATCGTTGAAGTGGACGAGGAACACGCGCGCGAAAAAACGGTGAACGCCCTGAAGCCGATGAACTGCCCCTGCCACGTGCAAATCTACAACCAGGGACTGAAATCCTACCGCGACCTGCCGCTGCGCATGGCCGAATTCGGTTCGTGTAGCCGGTATGAACCCTCGGGCGCGCTGCATGGCATCATGCGGGTGCGCGGTTTCACGCAGGATGACGCGCATATCTTCTGCACCGAGGAGCAGATCGAGAGTGAAACGCTGCGCTATATCGAGTTTCTGTCGAACATCTACCGCGACCTTGGATTCCCCGATTTCAAGGTGAAGTTCTCCGATCGACCAGAGACCCGCGCGGGCGAGGATGCGATCTGGGACAAGGCCGAAACCGCGCTTCTGGCCGCGACCCGCAAGGCCGGGATCGAGCCCGATCTGAACCCCGGCGAAGGGGCTTTCTATGGCCCGAAGCTGGAATTCGTGCTGACCGACGCCATCGGGCGCGATTGGCAATGCGGCACCCACCAGGTGGATTTCGTGCTGCCCGAACGGCTCGATGCGACCTATATCGGCGAGGACGGTGCCAAGCACCGCCCGGTCATGCTGCACCGCGCGACGCTGGGCAGTTTCGAGCGTTTCATCGGCATCCTGATCGAGGAACATGCCGGCAAGCTGCCCTTCTGGCTCGCTCCTCGGCAGGTCGTCGTGGCCTCGATCGTGTCGGAGGCGGATGAGTACGTGCACGAGGTCGTGGCCAAGCTGCGCAAGGCGGGCGTTCGGGCGGAGGCCGATATTCGCAACGAGAAGATCAATTACAAGGTGCGCGAACATTCCGTCGGCAAGGTGCCGGTGATCCTCGCCATCGGCCGCAAGGAGGTTGAAGATCGCTCCGTAACCCTGCGCCGTCTTGGGGAAAAGCAGACCTCAGTCGTGGCGCTGGATGCGGTTCTGACCAGCCTCGCCGCCGAAGCGGTGCCACCGGATCTGCGCTGAACCGTCGCGAAGACAGCCAAGGGCTGGATGAGCGGCTCCTCCGCGCCCTTGGCGCGTCCTCGCGGAAGTTCAGAAGTGGCTGACCTCTTCGTCGGGCCGCCCGGCGGCGAGCGCCAACACCCCGCCGAGACCGCACAGCGCGATCGGAAACATGGTAAAAACGCCAAAGCCGAAGGCGTAATACATCCCCCCCGCCGACATGAGCAGGAAGATCCCGCCCCACAGCGCCCGCGCCCGCGCCATCGCGCCCCCGGCAATCCCGAGGATCGGCGCGATCAGGCTTGCGGCGCGGATCAGGTCCGGGTTTTCCACTTGGCGGGCAAGGTCCGGAACCTCGCCATACCAGTCGATGAAGGTCACGTAGCCATAGCCGAAGAACCCGACAATCATCCCCAGAAGTCCACCGATGATACCCAGGACGAGGGCCGCGTTGCGCATCGGTTCATTCCTTCTTGTCTGCTGCGTCACCCGACATAGGGCATCTCGCGCCAGTCGCCAAGGGCTCAGTCTCGCGCAGAAGGGGCCACGGGAGTCGCGCGCCTCAGACCAACGCCGCCTGAACCGACTTACTCCAGCCAAGGTAAAGCGCGCGACCACCTGCGCGGATCACGGGGCGTTTCATCACGGCGGGATGCGCCCCGAGCAGCGTCAGCGGATCGGCGGTGCGCGCCGCCTCCGGCAGCCCGCGCCAGGTGGTGGAGCGTCGATTGACCAACTCGGCCCCGAATGCGGCATGGAATTCGGCCAGCACACCCCGCGCCAGCGGCTCCGCCCGCACATCGTGGAACCGCACCGCATGGCCCGCCGCTTCCAGCGCCCTCACCGCCTTGCGGCAGGTGTCGCAGCTCCTGATCCCGTAAAGATCCATCTGCCTCCTCCTTGGGCAGGACCGGTCACAATCCCGCAAACCGGCCCGAAAAGTCTTGCGTTTCGGCCAAAGCACCGCATTTTTTGCGCCGTGACAACAAGATTTCACGCAAGCGTGCTCTCAACGAGGCCGGCGGAGATCCTCTGTCGGCACCACCCCGCCGCGCCTGTCGTGGGCGGACAAGACTGGACTTGAGAAGGAAGACGGATATGCCCACTGGCACCGTGAAATGGTTCAACACCACCAAAGGTTACGGCTTCATCGCGCCCGATGCGGGCGGCAAGGACGTGTTCGTGCACATCTCTGCCGTCGAGAGATCGGGCCTTACAGGGCTCGCCGACAATGAAAAGGTCGGATACGAGCTGCAAGAAGGCCGCGACGGCCGCGAATCGGCGGTGGAGTTGCACAAGCTCTGAACCATCCGGGATCGCTGGACAGAATGCGATGCGCCGCGGGGGACCATCCCTCGCGGCGCATTTTCGTTAAGCGGGTGGCCCGCGGGGCGTCATACTCGCGTCGTGGCCCCGTCACCCCTTTCCTGCCCAAAGCACATCGCCGCCACGTGAGGGCCGAAGCGCACCCCGACAAGCCGCGCGCGGAGGGGGGGGGAAGGCATTGAGCGTGTGCACAACAAACCTGCAAATCCCCGAGCGAAATAGACAAACCGAATTCGGAGGGCGTTCTTGAAGGACGATTTCCACCCATTTCAACCGCTCTTTTCTCAACCGCTCGCTTCCTGATTGTATTCTGCGACGCGTTCCCGGTGCAGCCATCCCTCTCGGACAGAATGGCGACTGCCGCGTATTCCAAGACAATCCCGTCACGGAGCTCTTTCTCCAACGCGTTGATTCGGGCCTGCGTCGTGTCGAGCCGATGCTGCCTCGCAACGGCCCAAAAGCTGAACCCGCCTGCAAGAACAACAGCCAATGCTGAAAGCCCGCCCGCGGCACTTATTGCCGCTTCCATACCCGCTACCCAAACACCTCCACAAACTCCCGCCATTCCCCCTTGCTCATCCCCGAGCTCTCCTGCGTCACAGCTTCCCCGGCCAGCCGCCGCCTGATCACCTCGACGCCCTTGGCGCTCAACTGCACACCGCCCATCCGGTAATCCTCGAAGGCGCCGTAGGCGGCCGGCACCCAGTCCTTAACCATCGCGGCAATCGCCTCGGCATAGACCCGGATTTCATACTGCGCGTGGGCATCGGCCCGCAGCCTGAGGAAATGGAACAGGTTGTGCAGGTCGGTCTTCCAGTACCATTGCGTATAGATATTGGCTGGCAGGTTCATCCGCGCCAGTTCCCGCGCCAGCCCCTGCTGGCCGTCTTGCGAGAGCATGTCCTCGTAATGGTCATAGGCGCGCATCGAATCGTCCTTGAGGATGCGCAGCACCCGCTCCGCCTCTTCGCCCTGCAACACGTCCCCCCGGCCCTGGTTGTTCACGGTGGATTGCGCCGCCAGCGAATCGGGCGCGGGGATGTAGAATTCGCGGTCGAGGATGGAATACCGCGCCGAGTACTCGTTGACGTTCGCCGTGCGGTGCCGGATCCACTGCCGCGCCACGAAGACCGGCAGCTTCACATGCAGCTTGATCTCGCACATCTCGAACGGCGTCGAATGCCAGTGCCGCATGAGATACCGGATCAAACCACTGTCATCGCGCGCCTTTTTCGTCCCGGCGCCGTAGCTGACCCGCGCCGCCTGCACGATGGCGGCATCGTCGCCCATGTAATCCACCACCCGGACGAAGCCATGGTCCAGCACCCGCTGCGCGATATAGAGGTGCTTCTCCATCCCCGGTGAAACGGCGCGAAGGGTGGGCTGCGCGGTGGCACGCGCGGCGGTGATCTCGGCCTGTTGGTCTTCGCTCAGCGGCATGGCGGTCTCTTTTCGTGACAGGGTTCTGCTGCCCCCGTTGTGCCCCACGGATCGCGCCTGCTCAAGCCGCTGCCTTTGGGCGAATATTTTTCACCCGCCACGCGACAAAGCCGGCCCGGCGCGCTACCCTCTGGCGGAGACGAAAGGAACCAAGATGTCGATCAAGTACCTGCACACCATGGTCCGAGTGAAAGACCTGGAAACCAGCATGGCCTTCTACCAGCTGCTCGGCCTGCAAGAGACGCGCCGCTACGACAATGAGGGCGGCCGCTTCACCCTCGTGTTCATGGCTCCCCCCAACCAGCCCGAATGCCCGGTGGAGCTGACGTGGAACTGGGATGGCGATGACGGCCTGCCCTCCGACAGCCGCCATTTCGGACACCTCGCCTACCAGGTGGACAACATCTACGAGACCTGCCGCCACCTGATGGAGAGCGGCGTCACCATCAACCGCCCACCGCGCGACGGCCGCATGGCCTTCGTGCGCTCGCCCGACAATATCTCGATCGAGCTTCTTCAGGCCGGCGAGGCCCTGCCCCCGGCCGAGCCGTGGGAAAGCATGGAAAACATCGGTCACTGGTGATCCGCGCCGCCGTCATAGGGGCGCTGGCTTGTCTGGTTGCCACCGCGCCAGCCGCCGCGCAGGATTGCCGGCTGGCGCTTCTCCTCGCGCTCGACGTGTCGTCCTCGGTCGACGCGGCCGAACACCGGCTCCAGCGCGAGGGACTCGCCGCCGCCCTCTTGGCGCCCCAGGTGCAGGATCCGCTCCTGAACGGCCCCGGCCCGGTGGCACTCGCCATCTACGAATGGTCGGGCCGGTTCCAGCAGGACGTTCTGACCGACTGGCAACTCGTCACCACCGAGACGCAGCTTTTCGAGATTGCCGAAACCCTGCGCAGTGCGCCACGCAGCACCGGCGAATTTCCCACCGCCCTGGGCTACGCCATCGGTTTCGCGGCGGACATGTTCGCCGCCGCGCCGCCCTGCCTCTTTCAGACCCTCGACATCGCCGGCGACGGCGAAAACAACGACGGCTTCCCTCCCGCGCTGGCCTTTGAACACTTCGCCTTGTCAGGAATCACTGTGAACGGACTCGCCATCGGCGGTGCTGGCGCGGCCATCGGCGCCTATTACGAGGCCGAAGTCATACGCGGCCCCGGCGCCTTCGTCGAATACGCCACCAGCCATGACGACTTCGCCACCGCGATACGCCGCAAGCTGGAACGCGAACTCCGCGTCATGACCCTGACGCTCGACACCCCGTAACGCTTTTTCTTCTTGGCAAAAATACCTCCGGGGGGCGCCGACAGGCGCGGGGGCAGCGCCCCCTCCGCCCTCTCAGCCTTCGCGCCAGCCGGAAAGGTCCGGATACCCCGGGCCGATGAGCGCAAGCGAAGAGGCCCCGCCTCACACCGGCAGCAGTGCCACCGCCACGAGCCGCCCCTCGGCAAGCAGCACGTTATAGGTCCGCGCCGCTGCGGGCGACCCCATCGGTTCGGGCGCGAGGCCGGCCGCTTCCAGCACCTGCCGTATCTCGCTTGGCAGCGGCGTCAGCTCCGCCCCCATACCGATCAGCAGCACATCGACCTCGTCGGCAAGCGCCAGCAGCGACGCCACATCTTCCAGCCCGTCCCACGACGAGACCCCCTTTGCACTCAACAGCACCGCGCCCTCGACGACCTTGCCGCCGATTCGGAAGAATCCCGGCCCATAGCCATCCACCGGTCGCGCGTCTTCAAATCCGATCTCGTTCAAGCGCATATTGCCCCCTTTTTGCTGTCGCGTCCTGTTCGTCTCAGTCCCAGATCGGCAACCCGGTGACAAGCGCAAGCCCAATCACCCCATAGGCCACCGCCCGGTAGAGCCTTTCGTGACGCGGATCGAACAGCGCCTGCCCGACCAATGTGGTTACAAAATGGGGCGCTGACAGCAGCATCGCCAGTATCACCGTTTTAAACCCGACGGAACCGCGCAGCAACAGGTTACCGATCACCGCCACGTCCAGCATGGCAAGAAACAGGATCGTGTTGGCACGCACCGCCCGCGCCGCGCCTTGCCCGGCAAGGTAGAACAGGATGACAGCCGGGCCAGTCAGGCCAGTCAGGCCGCCGATCATCCCGGCAAGCGCCCCGATTCCGGCCAGCCCCGACCGCCGCAACCGCCCGTGAAAGCGCCACCCGACGATCAGCGCGCCAAGCGTTGTTGCCGCGACGCCGGTCACGATCCAGCGCACCGTTTCGCGGTCGAGCTGCGCCAGCAGCCACAGCCCCAGCGGAACCGTCGCCATAGCCGCCAGCCCCAGCAGCACGACCTCGCCGCGATCCGCCTGCCCCCATGCGCGCGGCACCGGTGCGCCACTGCTGGCCACCCCCGTCAGGGTGATCAACGCGATGGTGATTTCCGGCTCAAGGAAGATCCCGGCCACGGGCACGAAGATCAGCGCTGTGCCAAAGCCGCTGAAACCGCGTACGATCCCCGCGACCGCGATGGTCAGACCCAGCCAGCCAACGCCCGGCGCCGACAGCGCCGAGGCGAGGATGTCAGGCATCCACGTTGGCAAATTGCGTTCCGCCACCCGATCCGCCGCCGGGGCCGCTATCGCTCTTTGACCAGTCGCGCGTAACGCCAAGGCGCAGCAACACCGCCGAGGCCACGAAAACCGAGCTGTAGGTGCCCACGACCACGCCCCAGATCATCGCGAAGACAAAGCCCCGGATCACGTCGCCGCCCAGCACGAACAGTGCAATCAGCGCAATCAGCGTCGTGACCGAGGTCATCACCGTGCGGCTCAGCGTTTCGTTGATCGACAGGTTCAAAACTTCGCCCAGTGGCCGCTTCTTGTATTTGCGCAGGTTCTCGCGCACCCGGTCAAACACCACCACAGTGTCGTTCAGCGAATAGCCGACGATGGTCAAAAGCGCCGCGATGATGGCAAGGTCGAAGCGAATCTGAAACAGGCTGAACACGCCGATGGTCAGCATGACATCATGCACCAGCGCCACCACCGCGCCGAGCGAGAACTGCCATTCGAAGCGCAACCAGATATAGATCAGCACCGCCGCGATTGCGAGCGTCACGGCAAGGATCGCGGTCTGCACCAGCTCGCCCGACACGGTCGGCCCGACGCTCTCGACCGAGGGGAAAGTGATCGTCGGGTCGACCTCTTCCAGCGCCGCCTCGATCGCGGTGATCGTGTCGGGCGTCACCGCCTCCTGCCCGTCCTGCGCCTGCACGTTGACCATGGTGACGTGCTGGTCGGCATTGAAATTCGGGTCGAACACCTCGGTGATCGAAATATCACCAAGCGCCAGCCCTTGCAGGGCGTCGCGGTAGGCGGCCACGTCCACGGCGGAATGGGCCTCGGTGCGGATCGTTGTGCCGCCCCGGAAGTCGATCCCGAAATTGAGGCCGGCCACGAAAAACAGCACGATCGAGGCAATGACAGCCAGCGCCGATCCGCCAAGCGCCAGCTTCGAAAAGCGGAAAAAGTCCCAAGTCGTCTCGGAGGGAACAAGTTTCAGTCGCATGGGATCACACCTCGATTGTCTTGGGACGGCGGCGCTCGAACCACATCACGATCAGAAGCCGGGTGACGAACAGCGCGGTAAAGACCGAGGTGACGATGCCAAGCCCCAGCGTGATGGCAAAGCCCCGCACCGGGCCCGAACCCATCATGAAAAGGATCAGCGCGGTGATGAAGGTGGTGACATTGGCATCATAGATCGCCGAACGCGCCCTTTCATAGCCAAGCTCGATAGCGCGCGCCGGCCCCTTGGCGGTCTTCAACTCCTCGCGGATGCGTTCGAAGATCAGCACGTTGGCATCGACCGCCATACCGATGGTCAGCACGATCCCCGCGATCCCCGGCAGGGTCAGCGTCGCCCCGATCAGCGACAGCAAGCCAAAGATCAGCACCACGTTCAAGATCAGCGCGATATTGGCGAAGAGGCCGAACAGCCCGTAGCTCAACCCCATGAACAAAAGCACGACAACACCGGCGACCACGGCCGCGACCTCGCCCGCGGCAATGCTGTCAGCGCCCAGTTCCGGCCCGATGGTGCGTTCTTCAAGGAAGATCATCTCGGCGGGCAGCGCACCGGCACGCAACAGAACTGCCAGTTCGGTGGAGCTTTCGACGGTGAAATTGCCGCTGATCTGGCCCGACCCGCCACAGATCGCCTCGCGGATCGTGGGGGCGGAAATCACTTCCTCGTCGAGAACGATGGCGAAGGGCGCGCCAACATTGTTCTGGCTGTATTGGCAAAACGCCCGCGCGCCCGAGGTGGTCAGCGTGAAATTCACCGTCGGCTGGCCGTTCTGGTTGAAGCCCGGTTGCGCGTCCGACAGATCCTCGCCCGACAACACCGGCGTTTGTTCGAGCCGGTAGAACACGCCCGTTTCCTCGATATCGGGCAGGACGATTTCGCGCGATTGCGGCTGCAACCCGGCGCCGCCACGCCCGGTGACGGGGTGGAACGTCAGCCGCGCGGTGGTGCCGATCAGGCGTTTGAGTTCTTCGGCGCTTCCGATCCCCGGCACCTGGATCAGGACCCTGTCCTCGCCCTGGCGCTGGATCGTGGGTTCGCGGGTGCCGACCTCGTCGACGCGGCGGCGCACGATCTCGACCGACTGGCGCATGGTGCGATCATCGGTCGCCGCACGCTCCGCCTGCGACAGTGTGACGATCAGAGTGTCGCCTTCAGCGCGCACGTCGAGCGTCGAGGCGCCAACCCCGGTCAGGCTGCTGACCGGTTGCGACAGGGCGCGCACGGCCCCGAGTGCGGCGGTCATCCCCTCTGGCTGCGAGATCCTGACATGCAACTCGCCGGGCGGCGAATCCTGTCGCCTGATGGTGCCAACCGTATCGCGCTGCTCGCGCAGTGCGTCGCGCACCGATGGCCACAGCGCATCCATCCGCGCCTCGTACACGTCCTCGACCTGCACCTGCGCCAGCAAATGCGCCCCGCCGCGCAGGTCGAGCCCGAGATTGACCAGCGTCGAGGGCAGGAAGGACGGCCAGGCGGCAAGATCCGCCTGCGCGCCCTCTTCCGCCAGCCCCGCCTCGATCGCGGCGGCGGCATCGTTGTGGCGCTCGACGCGCGGGTAGAAGAGGTTTGGCGCCGCGAAGGCAAGCCCGAGGGCGACGATGCCCCAGATCACGATCCGGTTCCAGAGGGAGATATTGAGCATCGTCGAGCTTTCCTGTCAGAGGATCAGGCGTCTGCCGGTTCGGTCTTGTTGACAACCTTGGCGATGGTATTGCGCACCACGCGCACCTTGACACCGTCGGCCAGTTCGACCTCGACCTCGTCTTCGTCCTTGACCTTGGTGACCTTGCCGATGAACCCACCGGAGGTGATCACCTGATCGCCGCGCCGCAGCGCCGCGATCATGGCCTGGTGCTGCTTGCGCTGCTGCTGCTGCGGGCGGATCATCAGGAAATACATGATCACGAAGATCAGGATGAGCGGGATAAAGCTTCCGATTGCGTCCATCTGTGGGGCGTCCTTTGTTCGGTGGCGCGGGGCCTTGATCGGTCGTTTCGCCCCCGCGAAATCGGCGGCACGTTACTGGCGCGAAGGACGGAGCGCAAGGCGGCCCGTCCGTGAAACCCCTTCGCCGGGTGTGGTGTCCTGCGCATATGGTATGTGACCGGGGGAACGCAATGCGCGAGCGGGCCGGAAATGAGTGACACAGTGACCTTGCCCTTTTCCCGAAGTCGGACCGGCGCGATGCGGAGCTCTTGATCGAGAAACAAGATGCAGCAGGATCCGCGGAGCTTGGGCAGGACTGGCGCAAATGGCAGGCCACCCGCCCCGATTTCGCCCCCTCCTGGCGACACAACTGAACCCGAAGCTGCGCGAATCGTCCCAACGATCCGCCAATGCCGCGCGGCCATCACCGGCTCTCCCCTGTCAGGGGGCGCGCTACCCCTTGCGCCCGATGCGGCGAAACAGCCGCCGGTTGAGGGCGACGAAGGCGTCGAGCAGCGCCGCGAATGACCCGAGCGCCCGGCCCCGCAGGTAAAGCGCCCCCATGGTGCCGCCGAAGCCGGCCCCGATCACGTCGACGATGAGGTCGCCCATCGTGTCCATCAGCCCCGTTTTCTGCATGTTCATGCCGAAGGTCCGGTCCATGACAAACTCGAAGATTTCCCAAAGCACGCCGATCATCACCCCGAAGGATGTCGCCAGCAGCCCGATGGCCCAGGGCGGCGCGGCGTAGCGGTCGCCCTCGAACAGGATGAACACCAGAAGGAATCCGGCGATGCCGAACCCCACCGCCGACAGCCCGTGCAACGCGATATCCCACCACCAAAGCCGCTCGTAGAAACCGAACGCCTCACCCATGAAGATCGAGGCAAAGACGAAGACCACCGCCACCGCGACGATGCTGCGCGGCAGGCGGATATTGAGGCGCGAGGCGAAAAACAGCGGCAGCATCGACAGCAAAAGCGTGCTCGCCGCCACGTAGGCCGCCAGCCAGCGGGCGGTGATCAGCGCCGCCAGCACCTCCACCGCCAGCCCGCCCCATATCAGGAGGGTCAGACGGCTCTGATCCTTCAGCGCCGCAAGGATGGGCCCGGTTCCGATCATGCCGAAATGATAAGCAATCGGGCGCCATGCGCAATGGCAGGGCTTGCGCGCGGGCCCGGGCGCGGCAAACTGTCGGCATGCCGTTTCCGCCCCCCGCCACGCCGGCCACGATCCGGGTTGCAAGTTACAATATCCGCAAGTGCATCGGGCTCGACCGGCGCCGCGATCCGCATCGCATTGCGCGGGTTCTGGCGGCACTCGGGGCCGGGATCGTGGCTGTGCAGGAGGCCGACAAGCGCCTGCCGCCACGCCCCGCCGCGCTGCCGCGCGCGGTTATCCTGTCGGAAACCGGGCTGATCCCCGCGCCGGTGTCGGCGACCTCGGTCAGCCTCGGCTGGCATGGCAATGCACTGTTGCTTGGCCCGGACTGGCGCGTCGCGCATCTGCACCGCCTGCCGCTGCCGGGGCTGGAGCCGCGCGGCGCGCTGATCGCCGACCTCACCGGCCCCGCGGGGCCCTTGCGCATCGTCGCCACCCATCTGGGCCTGCGAAGGCGCGACCGGCAGCGGCAGATGACGCAGATCATGGCCAGCCTCAACAGGGCGCCCGCCCGGCCCACGGTGCTGCTTGGCGATCTGAACGAATGGGCGCCACAAGCGGGCTTTGCGCCGCTCGACCCGTTCTTCACCCTGCACAATCCGGGGCGAAGCTTTCACGCCCGCCGGCCCGTCGCCGCGCTCGACCGGATCGCCACCGGGCCGGGGCTGGACGTGGCGGCGATGGGGGTCTGCCGCTCGGGCGAGGCGGCGCGCGGGTCGGACCACCTGCCTATCTGGGCCGATCTCGAACCGGGCGGTTGATCAGCAGCAGACCGGCACAGACCAGCCCCAGCGACAGCCACACGCCAAGCCCGATCGCCTCGTTCAGCAGCGCCCAGCCCAGCACCACGCCAAGGATCGGGGTCAGGAAGCTGAACGACGCCACCGAAGAGGCCGGGTAAATCGTCAGCAGCCAGAACCAGAACAGGAAGCCAAAGGATGCGATGGCGACGATCTGGAAGGCCAGCAGGGCGAAATGGTAGGGTTCAAGGTCGCGGATGAGCGGCCCGAACCACAGCGACAGCAACAGCAGAAGCGGCGCAGAGACCGCCAGTTGCCAGAACAACTGCATCTCCGGCGTGGCGCGCCGGATCGGCGTGACCCTTGCGGCCAGCGCGATCCCCGCCCAGCACAGCGCCGCCCCCAGCGCCAACGCATCGCCCGCGAGGCTCGCCGCGCCGCCCTCGCCCCGGTTGAACACCGCCACGGCGACGCCCGCGAGGGCCAGGATCTGCCCGGCCAGCTTGACCGGGCTCAACCGCTCGCCGGGGAGCAACAGGTGCGCCGCGAAGCCTAGCCAGACCGGCATCGAGTAGAACAGGATCGAGGTGCGCGCGACAGTGGTCAGGTCGAGCGCGAAGAACAGGCAGGTGAATTCCGCCGCGAACAGCGCGCCAAGCGCCACGCCCGCCGGCATGGTCCCCGGCACGATGTGCACCCGCACCCCGCGCAGCCGCATCCAGACCAGCAGCACCAAAAGCGCCCCGACCGACCGCAGCCCGGCCATGAATACCGGCTGGAACCCGTCATTGCCAAGCTTGATCGCCACCTGGTTGATGCCCAGAAGCAAGGCGAAAACACTCAGCGAGACAGCCCCGAAGAGGTCGATATGCGGTTTGCGCTCCATGTTCGTCCCTTCACATGTGAACCATTTGGTCAAGAAACGTGACAGATGGGAGATGTCAAGCACCCCGGCCCCGGCGCGACACCCGCGCCGGGTTTCCTGACGGTTTCGCTGCGAAAGGGCTTTCCGAGTCGCGGTGGGATCGGCTAAACCGAACCCCCGAGACGATCAAAAGGGGCGCCGATGCCGGCCACCATCGAACAGCGCTGCGAGGCCAAGGGTCTGCGCATGACCGGTCAGCGACGGGTGATCGCGCAGGTGCTGGAAGGGTCGTTGGATCATCCGGATGTCGAGGAGCTCTACGCGCGCGCCAGCGGGCAGGATCCCAATATTTCCATCGCCACGGTGTATCGCACCGTGAAGCTGTTCGAGGAGGCCGGAATCCTCGAAAAGCTGGAATTCGGCGATGGACGCGCGCGATACGAAGACGCCGAGCGCGATCATCACGACCACCTGATCGACATGCAGACCGGCGAGGTGATCGAATTCGTGGACCCCGAGATAGAGGCGCTTCAGGACAGGATAGCAGAGAAACTGGGCTACCGATTGATGGGGCACAGGCTGGAACTTTACGGCGTGCCGACCCGAAAATAGGGCTGGACCCTCGCGCTGAAAGCAGGTCAAACCGGGCCGGCCTGCCCTTTGGATTCCCCTCATGCCCTCCGCCTCCGACAATGTGCGCGGCATTATTCTGATGCTGCTGTCCATGGCCGGCTTCGCCCTTGGCGATGTCGGGATCAAGCTGCTGTCCGGCGCGGTGCCGCCAGGGCAGATCATGGGCACGATGGGGCTGGTCGGCACGATCGTGTTTGCCATGATGACCCTCGCGCGCGGCTTGCCCCTGTTGCCGCGCGAGGTGTTCCACCCGGCGGTCGGCATGCGGTTCATGGCCGAGATGGTGGCCGGGGCCGGCATGATCCTCGCGCTGACGCTGAACCCGCTGTCTCTGGTCACCGCGATCCTTCAGGCGGCGCCATTGGTAGTGACGATGGGGGCGGCACAGATCTTCGGCGAGCGGATCGGCCGGCGCAGGTGGAGCGCCATTCTGGTCGGCATCCTTGGCGTTGTGATCATCCTGCGGCCGGGACTTCAAGGCTTCTCGATCCATGCGCTGTGGATTGTCCTTGCCATGCTGGGCCTTGCGGCCCGCGATCTTGCCACGCGGGCCGCGCCGGTGACGCTGAACAACCTGCAACTGGCAACCGTGGGGTTCTTCGCGCTGGTGCCCACTGGCGCGATCCTGCTGCTGTTCGGGCCGGCACCGGTCTGGCCCACTGTCGGAAACTGGGCGACCCTGGCCGTGACCGTGCTGGCGACGCTTGGCGGCTATTATGCCATTACCGCAGCGATGCGGGTGGGCGAGATCGGGGCGGTGACGCCATTCCGCTATTCGCGGTTGGTCTTTGGAATGATCCTCGGCATGGCGATCTTTGCCGAACGGCCCGATCTGCTGTCCTATGTCGGGGCGGTGCTGATCCTCGGGGCCGGCCTTTACGCCGCGTGGCGCGAACAAAAGGTCGCGCGGCGCGCGGCCTGACGCGCCGGGGCGGGCACTGTTGGCGCAAACACCACCGCAGCCCGGTTAACAAAGACTGTTAGCGCTATCAGACGCAGTTTACTTTTGTCCTGCCCCTGCTATGACTGCATCCGCAGTTTTCCCGTTTTCCGAGGACCCCACCCCATGAGCACAATCATCGACATCCACGCCCGCGAAATTCTCGACAGCCGGGGCAACCCGACGGTCGAGGTCGACGTGATCCTCGAAGACGGCACCATGGGCCGTGCAGCGGTTCCGTCGGGTGCCTCGACCGGCGTGCACGAGGCGGTGGAACGGCGCGACGGCGACAAGGCCCGCTACAAGGGCAAGGGCGTGCTGGACGCCGTGGCCGCCGTAAACGGTGAACTGGCCGAAGCGCTGGTCGGCTTCGACGCCACCGAACAGGCCGCCATCGACGCCGCGATGATCGAACTGGACGGGACCGAGAACAAGGGCCGCCTCGGCGCCAACGCGATCCTCGGCGTCAGCCTCGCGGTGGCCAAGGCCGCCGCCGAGTACACCGGTCAGCCGCTTTATCGCTACATCGGCGGCACCTCGGCGCATATTCTGCCGGTTCCGATGATGAACATCATCAATGGCGGCGAACACGCCGACAACCCGATCGACATCCAGGAATTCATGATCATGCCGATCGGCGCCGAGACGATCGGCGACGCGGTCCGCATGGGCTCGGAAATCTTCCACACCCTCAAGAAGGAACTGACCGCGGCGGGCCTGTCGACCGGGCTCGGCGACGAGGGCGGCTTCGCACCCAACCTCGGCTCCACCCGCGAGGCACTGGATTTCATCCTGAAATCCGTGACCAAGGCAGGCTACACGGCGGGCGAGGATGTCATGCTGGCGCTCGATTGCGCCGCGACCGAGTATTACAAGGACGGCAAATACGAGATGGCGGGCGAAGGCATTTCGCTGACCGCAGCCGAAAACGTCGACTACCTTGAGGCGCTGGTGCGCGACTACCCGATCCTGTCGATCGAGGATGGCTGCGCCGAGGATGACTGGGACGGCTGGGCGCTGCTGACAGCGCGGCTTGGCGACAAGGTGCAGCTTGTCGGCGATGACCTGTTCGTGACCAACCCCGCCCGGCTGGCCATGGGGATCGAGCGCAACTGCGCCAATTCGCTGCTGGTCAAGGTGAACCAGATCGGCACCCTGACCGAAACGCTGGCGGCGGTCGAGATGGCGCATCGCAACCGCATGACCTGCGTGATGAGCCACCGGTCCGGCGAGACCGAGGATGCCACAATCGCCGATCTCGCCGTGGCCACCAATTGCGGGCAGATCAAGACCGGCAGCCTTGCCCGCTCCGACCGGCTGGCGAAATACAACCAGTTGATCCGGATCGAGGAAATGCTGGCAGAGACCGCCGAATACGCGGGCCGGTCGATCCTGCGCTGACCACAGTCGCCTTGCAGCGCGGGCTTCACCGGGAAGCCCGCGCCTGGAACTTGAAGGTCGGCAAGCTGTCGAGCGCGCTTTTCAGCGCATCGCTCCAGCCTTGTGATACATCCATGAAATAGGGGTCATCGACGGCAATGCGCCCGGTCTTGCCCACGTGCAGGCCGTCAGCCTCGTAGACATGGTAATCGAACGGGGCGCCGACGCTCAGGTTGGCCTTGACGGTAGAATCGAAACTGACCAGCAAGAGGCGCAGCGCCTCGTCAAAGCGCATCCCCGGATCAAAGGCGCGCACAAGGATCGGACGGCCATACTTGGTTTCGCCGATCTGGAAAAATGGGGTATCGGCGCTTGCCTCGATGAAATTTCCCTCAGGGTAGATCAGGAACAGGCGCGGCGGGCCGCCCGCGATCTGGCCGCCGAGGATCACCGTGGCGTTGAAGGATGCATCCGCCCGCTGGCCGGTTTGCGCATGTTCCGCGATCACTTCGCGCAGCGTGTCGGCCACCAGCCGCGCGGCCTGGAACATCGACGGCACCGCCAACAGCGACGGCGCGCGCTCATCCGGGGCCTTGGTGCGTTCGTCAAGCAGGCTGACCAACGCCTGCGTCGTTGCAAGGTTCCCGGCCGTCATCATGGTGACGATGCGTTCGCCCGGCGCCTCCCAGACATGCATCTTGCGGAAGGTGGAGATATTGTCCAACCCCGCATTGGTGCGAGTGTCGGACATGAAAACCAGCCCCGCGTCCAGAACCAATCCCACGCAATAGGTCATCGCCCGCCCTTACTGCTGCGCCACCCCGATCTGAACGGTCAGCACTTCGCCGATCCCACCAATCCGCATGCCAGTTACAGGCGCGGCCTCCGAATAGTCCAGCCCCGTTGCGACGCGAACGTAACGGCGATCGGGCGCGATTGCGTTGGCCACGTCGAAGCCGACCCAGCCGAGCCCGGCGACATGCGCCTCGGCCCAGGCGTGCATCGCCTCCTGCTCCACCCGGTCATCGAGCATCAGGTAGCCCGACACGTAGCGGGCGGGCCAGCCCATGTCGCGGGCTGCGGCCAGAAAGACATGGGTGTGGTCCTGGCAGACCCCCCGGCCCGCGGCAAGCGCGTCCTCCGCGCTCCACCCCGCGTGGGGATCGCCGATTTCAAACGCGACGGCGGCATGGATCACCTGCATCAGGCTGTGCAGGCGGTCAAGCTCCGTCTCGCCCTCGACGCTGCGGGCCAGCCCGCGCACGCCTTGCCCCGCTTTCGTCAGCGTCGTGCCCCGCTGATACAGCCAGAGCGGCGAGGGCCCGGAATGCGGGCCGAGAACGCCGCTGGTGTCGCGGATTTCCACCTCGCCCTCCGACATGACGGCCAGGTCCTGCGTGCCACGTTCAAAGCTGATCAGTTCCACCACATTGTTGTGATGATCCTCGTAAGATAGCTCCTTGCGCCCACCCTCGATCTCGGTGCGCCAGTGGATCACCTGCTGCTGGTGCCCGGTCTTGGGAACCTTGCGCAGCTGTTGCAGGCCGTAACTGACAGGGCTTTCGAACCGGTATCGGGTGGTATGGCGGATCGTCAGGCGCATCGGGTCACTCATAAAACCGGTAATCCCTTTCGATCTGCGCGCCGAGGTCGGACAGAAGCGCGAGCAGGCGCTGAATGAATTCGTGCAACCCGTAATCGAAGATTGTTTCGATCGTGTGCGACAGGTAGGCGCGATCTATGTGGTCGGCCTTGGTCCATGCCTCGCGCCGGTCGCCGTAGCACTCGACGAGATAGCCGAGATTGTCGCGCAGTTTGCGCACGCAAAACGCAAGGCTGCGCGGCATCCGCCGGTCGAGGATCAGGAATTTCGCAATGTCCTGCGGATCGTAGTTGTTGCCGTATTCCATGCGAAAGCCGCCCCGCGCCGAGACCGAACGCAGGATCGTTTCCCATTGCACGTTGTCCAGCGAAGACCCGATCGACGAGACCGACGGCAGCAGCACGTAGTATTTCACGTCAAGGATTCTGGCGGTGTTGTCGGCGCGTTCGAGGAACGTCCCGATGCGGGCGAAATCGTAAATGTCGTTTCGCAGCATCGTGCCAAGGGTCGCCCCGCGCACCAGCGAGATCGACTGCCGCACTGCGCCCAGCACGGCGGACAGGTCGCGCTCGCCCACCTTGCGGGCCAGCAATCGCTGCGCGCGCATGTAGGCGTCATTGATCGCTTCCCAGACCTCGTGGGTCAGAGCGGTGCGCACAAGCCGCGCGTTCTGTCGCGCCGCGGAAATGCATGACTGCAACGAGGACGGGTTGTCCTTTGATCGCAACATCCAGTCGATCGCCGCGTCCTTGGTGATTTCCTGATTCACCTGAAGAAAGGCGTCGAGGGCGCCCGCCGTTTGCAGCACTGGGCGCCATTCCAGATCGGACGCGCCAGAGCGGGTCAGCGCAATGCGCTGTCCGGTCTCGATCAGGCGCGCGGTGTTTTCCGCCCGTTCAAGGAAACGATACATCCAGAACAGCCCGTTCGCGGTCTTGCCGAGCATCAGTCCTCCAACACCCAAGTGTCCTTGGTGCCCCCGCCCTGCGAGGAATTCACCACCAGCGACCCCTTCTTCAGCGCCACCCGCGTCAGCCCGCCGGGCGTGATGTGGATGCCCTCGGGGCAACACAGCACGAACGGGCGCAGATCGACATGGCGCGGCGCAAGGCCCGCGCGGCTGAAGATCGGTACGGTGGACAGCGCCAGCGTGGGCTGCGCGATGTAATGGCCGGGCCGCGCGCGCAGCTTGCGGCGGAAGGCGGCGATATCCCTTTTCGTGGCGGTCGGCCCGATCAGCATGCCGTAGCCGCCTGATCCATGCACCTCCTTGACCACAAGATCGGACAGGTTGTCGAGCACGTAGGCCAGAGAGTCGGGGTCCGAACAACGCCACGTCGGCACGTTTTCCAGAAGCGGGCGCTCGCCGGTGTAGAATTCCACGATCTCGGGCATGTAGGAATAGATCGCCTTGTCATCCGCGATGCCGGTGCCGGGCGCGTTGGCGATGGTGATGCCGCCGGCGCGGTAGACATCCATGATGCCGGGGGGGCCAAGCTGGCTTTCGGGGTTGAAATTCAGCGGATCGAGGAAATCGTCATCGACCCGGCGGTAGAGCACGTCGATGGGCTTGTAACCGCGCGTCGTACGCATCGCCACGCGTCCATCGACAACGCGCAGGTCGCTGCCCTCGACCAACTCCACCCCCATCTGGTCGGCAAGGAAGGCGTGTTCGTAATAGGCGGAATTGTAGATACCGGGGGTCAGCACGGCCACGGTCGGACGGCCCGACGCGCCCGCAGGCGCGCAGGCCGCCAGAGACCGGCGCAGATCGGTCGGGTAATTCTGCACCGGCTGAACCCGGTTGCGCACGAAAAGCTCCGGAAACATCTGCAACATGGTTTCACGGTTTTCCAGCATGTAGGACACACCGGAGGGCGTGCGGGCATTATCCTCCAGCACGTAGAACTGCCCCGGCCCGGTGCGCACAAGGTCGATGCCCACGATATGGGTATAGATGCCGCCCGGCGGGGTCACATTGATCATCTGCGGCAGGAAGGCGTCGTTGCGCGCCAACATGCCTTCGGGGATACGCCCCGCCTTCACGATCTCCTGCCGGTGGTAGATGTCGTAAAGAAAGGCATTGATCGCGCGCACCCGCTGCTCGATCCCGCGCGACAGGCGCTGCCATTCGGCGTTCGAAATGATCCGCGGGATAATGTCGAACGGGATCAGCCGTTCCTCCGCCGCAGAGCGCCCATAGACGTTGAAGGTGATCCCCGCGAGCCGGAAAAGATCCTCCGCCTCGCGCTGCTTCGCCCTCAGGTCCTTGGGGTTTTCATCATCGAACCATGTCGCGAAGCGCCGGTAAGGATCCCTGACACCGCCCTCTTCAAGCCACATTTCATCAAAGAAAGTATCGTTACTCATGGCCCGATTACGGGTCAATTTCCGGTCGGTTGCAACCGCATCAAGCGGCCCCGACCGGTAAAAACGCGCTGGTTGCCTGTTTTTTAGGCGCCCAACGCGCTGATCGCGGTCCGCAACAGGCGGGCTGTGCAGCTCACGCCATGTATCCGGAGTACGAACACAACGGCCGACCCAGCATCGCCTCCTTGCACGGGGCTACTGCGAAAGCGCGTTGCGCAGCCTTTGCGTGACCTCTTGGAGCATCGCGGGATTTGCCCGCGCCTGCTCGATCGCGGCGACAAGGGCCGCACGCGCGATCGGGGAAAGATCAGCCGCATTGACCTCGGCCAACGCGGCGTCGGCATCGAAGGACGCGCCGCCCGTGTCCTGCGGGTCCGGTTCAGGCGCCGTGGTGGCGTCGTCTTGCAGCGCGGCTTCCGGTTCGGGGGCGGCATCCGAGGCTGCACTGTCGTCCGTTGCCGGTTCCTCCTCCGGGGCTGGGGCATCGTCGTTCTGCTCAAGCCCGGCCTGCAATGCGGAGAGTTCCGCCTCTGCCTCGGCCCGCCCGGCCTGTTCGACAGCAAGCCGGGCCAGCGCGGCGTTGAGGTCACCGCCGAGCGTCTCCATCTCGACCTGCGCTTCGGCGGCGTTGGCCCGCGCCTCGTCCAGAAGACCCTGCAACTCGGCAATCCGTTCGCGCTGCGTCAGAAAAGTGCCGAGCAGGCCGTCGAAATCCGAACTCATCACCGCAAGCTGCGTCTCCGCCGCCGCAAGTTCGGCCTCGGCCTGCGCGAGCTGATCGCGCAGCGCCGCACGCGACGCCTCCTGCGCTGCGTTCCGGGCCATCAGGTCCTCGATTTCCGCCTGCGCCTCGGCCAGCTCCGCCGCCGCTGCGTCGCGCGCACCACTCGCAGCATCGCGCATCAGGATCGCCGCCTGCCGGTCGCCGCGCGCCGCGTTCAGCGCCGTCGAAAGGTTGGCGACCTCGCCCTCCAGTTCGACAAGCCGGGCCATCATGTGCGCGTCGGGCGCGCCACCGGTCAGCGCGGCCTCGCCGGTGACCTCGACACAGTCCCATTTACCCTGATCCGGGCCATGGTCGATCTGCACCCCGGTCGGGTCGATCACGTAGGTCGTGCCGTCGCGGGTCAGAACATAGAGATCCTCGGCCAGCACTTGCAGCGTTCCCGACCCGTCGGCCATCGCGCCGTCGGAAATTGCGAAACGTTCGCTCTGCCCGTTGATCTGGCAGTCGAGCACAAGGCCATCGCCGTCTGCCCCCTGCACCGGTGGCCCGGCCAGCGCAGTGGAGGACAGTAGCGACAGGGCAAGGGGCAGGCAGGAAAGCACTCGAGTCATCGGGCGACCTTTCTTCAATGCGATTGACCGAAACGCACCCCGCCGACGCAATGCACGGCGGAACGGCCTCTTGCGCCAAGCCTAATCAATCCGCGCGCGTCTGCCTAGCCTCGGCCTTGGCGACCTGCACTTTCACAGCGGCGAAACTGTCCGGCGTGACGGAAATCGAGTCGATTCCGGCCTCGACCAGCACCCGCGCGAAGGCCGGGTCATTCGACGGCGCCTGCCCGCATAGCCCGATCTTTCGCCCCGCCTTGCGGGCCTTCTCGATCACCGTCCGGATCATCCAGATCACGGCCGGATCGTTTTCGTCGAAGAGCGCCGCCAGCCGGTCGCTGTCACGATCCACGCCAAGGGTCAGCTGCGTCAGGTCATTGGAACCGATGGAGAAGCCGTCGAACCGGTCCGCGAAGTCCTCCGCCCGGATCACGTTGGCCGGGATCTCGCACATCACGTAGACCTCCAGCCCGGCCTGCCCGCGCGCCAGCCCCGCCTTTTCCATCACCGCCAGCACGCGGTCGGCCTCTTCCGGCGTTCGGCAGAACGGGATCATGACGGCGACGTTGGAAAAGCCCATCTCTTCGCGCAGCCGCTTGATCGCCCGGCATTCCAGAGCGAATCCGGGGGCATAGGCCGGATCGGTATAGCGCGAGGCGCCGCGAAACCCGATCATCGGGTTTTCTTCCTCAGGCTCGAAGGCCCGCCCGCCCAGAAGCTCGGCATATTCGTTGGTCTTGAAATCGCTCATCCGCACGATCACCGGGTTGGGATGGGCGAACGCCGCGATCTGTGACAGGCCGCGCGCCAGCCCGTCCACGAAATAGGCCGGTTTGTCGGGGTACCCGGCGGTCAGCGCCTCGATCCGCGCGCGGTCGTCCGGGTCGCTGACCTTGTCGAACGCGATCAGCGCCATGGGATGCACCTGCACGGCGTTGGTCACCACGAATTCCATCCGCGCCAGCCCGACCCCGTCGACCGGTAGCCGCCACCATCGGAAGGCGGCCGACGGATTGGCCATGTTGAGCATGATCTTCGTGCGCGTCTCGGGTAAATCGGAGACATCCGTTTCCTCGACGCTGACCTCGGCGAGGCCGTCATGCACCAGCCCGTCCTCGCCGCCGGCGCAATTCACCGTCACGTCCTGCTGGTCATGCAGAACATGGGTGGCGGTGCCGGTGCCCACGATGGCCGGCACCCCCAGTTCGCGGCTGACGATGGCAGCGTGCGAGGTGCGCCCGCCATGGTCGGTGACGATGGCGGCGGCGCGCTTCATCACCGGCACCCAGTCGGGATCGGTGTTGGAGGTAACGAGGATCGCACCATCGACGAAACGGTCGATCTCGTCCACGTCCTCGATCAGGCAGACCCGGCCGGTGGCCACGGCACTGCCCACAGACAACCCCTTGATCAGCACCTTACCCGCCCCCGACATCGAATAGCTGCGCAGCGCCCCGGCCTTGAGGCGCGATTGCACGGTTTCGGGCCGCGCCTGCACGATGAACAATTCGCCCGTATCGCCATCGCGCGCCCATTCCATATCCATCGGGCAGCCGTAGTGGCGCTCGATCGTGGCGGCCATGCGCGCCAGCGCGAGGATTTCCGGGTCACTCAGCACCCATGCCGCGCGTTCGGACTTGGCGGTCGGCACGTTGCGCACCGGCGCCGGGCCTTCGCCGCCGAGGATCATCTTGATGTCCTTGGCCCCCTTGCGCTTGCCCACGATGGGCGAGAGCGACGCGTCGTCGAGGAACGGCTTGAACACCTGGTATTCATCGGGGTCCACCGCGCCCTGCACGACGTTTTCCCCCAACCCCCAGGCAGCGTTGATCAGCACCACCCGGTCGAAACCGGTCTCGGTGTCGATGGAAAACATGACCCCCGACCCGCCGGTATCGGCCCGAACCATGCGCTGCACCCCCACCGACAGCGCCACCGCCATATGGTCGAACCCCTTCACCTCGCGGTAGCTGATCGCTCGGTCGGTGAAGAGCGACGCAAAGCAGCGACGGCAGGCGACCAGCAGGTCGACCTCGCCCGAGATATTGAGGAAGGTTTCCTGCTGCCCGGCGAAACTGGCATCCGGCAGGTCCTCGGCGGTGGCCGAACTGCGCACCGCGACGGCGAGGTCGGGCGTGCCGGCCTCCGCGCCCAGATCCCGGTAGGCGGCGAGGATGTTCTCACGCACCTCCTCGGGCCAGTCGCCGGCGACGATGGCGGCGCGGATGGCGCGGCCTGCCTCGGCCAGCGTGATCTTGTGCGCCTGCCAGCGGGCGATGGTTTCGGACACCGTGGCCGCGAGGTCGTTTTCGGCGAGGAAGGCGCGGTAGGCGTCGGCGGTGGTCGCAAAGCCCCCCGGTACCGCGATCCCCTGCCCGGCCAGTTCGTGCACCATCTCGCCAAGGCTGCTGTTCTTGCCCCCCACGAGGGCGACATCCGCACGCCGAAGCGCCTCGAACCCTATAACATAACGCGACATGCGACCTCCTCCCAAAGCTTCGCCGATTGTCACGAAGCTACCGGTGGTCGCGGGGGCGCGCCTTGATGCAGGTCATGGTTGAACGGCACGGTTCGCGCGACAAGACCGGACACAGGAAAGGGAGCCTTGCGCCATGACACAGACCGACCTTACCGACCGCCTCGCCGCCGCGACGATGCTGGACACCGACCTGCTGGTCGAGATCGGCGCCGCCGCCGCAAGGGTCTTTCCCGACGCCCCGGCCCACCCCGAAGGGATCGCGGATGCCTCCGAGGCGGTGGTGCATGTGATTTCGCGCTGCCTGCCGGGCTGGCACATCCACCTGACCGGGCAGGCCTCCGAGCCGGACGCGCATTGGCGCTGTTCGCTGCGCGCCTCCGAGGCGCATGACGATGACGACGTTGTCGGGGCCGCCCACGGGCCGACGATCCCGCTGACACTGGCCCGCGCGCTGTGGGACGTGGTGAAGAAATCGGGGTAAGTGGAGACAGAGGCGCGCGCCGGACAGCCATGCGGGACGACGCGCACGCTCGGGCGGGGTGCCCGCGCGAACAGCGCCGCAGGCGCCCGCCATACGCCCGCCCTGCGCCCGCCCTACGCCAAGCGAACCACCCTACCCCTGACGCAAAGACTGGAACTTGTGCGGCGACACGGCGTATTTTTCGCGGAACCGGCGCGAGAAATGGTTGGCGGACTCGAACCCGCAGGAACTGGCGATATCGGCCACCTTCATGTCGGTTTCGGCCAGCAGCATCCGCCCCCGGCGCAGGCGCAGATCGGTCAGGTATTGCTTCGGCGTCGCCTTCACATAGGTCAGGAACAGCCGCTCGATCTGGCGCCGCGAAATCGTGAACCGTTGCGCCAGATCGTCGAGCGAGATCACCTCCTCGATATTCTCTTCCATGTAGCGCAGGATTTGCAACAGCTTGAGGTTGCGGGTGCCGAGCGAGGCGGCGCGGGAACTTTGCTGCGCTTCCTCCTCCGACCGGTGCACCGGGTGCAGGCACATGTTCAGCACCGAATGCGACAGGATCGGGCCGAAGCGTTCCGAGATCAGCCGCAGGAACAGGTCGGTGGCGGAAGACCCGCCACCGCAGGACACGATGCGCCCGTCGATGGCGTAAAGCTGGTCCAGCGGTTCGAGATCGGGAAAGCTTTCGCGGAAGGGCGGCATGTTTTCCCAGTGCAGGGTGAAATCGCGCCCCTTGAGGATACCCGCCTTCGCCAGCGCGTAGGCGCCAGTGCAGAGCCCGCCCACCATGTGCCCCATGCGCCAATGCTTGCGCACCAGCCCGGCCACCTGGTCGCTGACCACGGTATCGGGTTCCACCCCGGAACAGACGAACAGCGCGCCGGGGATCGTCGCCTCGGGCAGCGCGCAGGTCGCGCCGATCTCTACCCCGTTGGAGGCGCGCACCGGGCGGCCGTCCTCTGTGATCATCTGCCAGCTGTAAAGCTTCTGCCCGGTCAACTGGTTGGCGATGCGCAAAGGCTCGATCGCCGAGGTGAAGGCCAGCAGCGACAGCTTGGGCAGCAGAAGGAAGCTGATGACCTCGGTCGTCTGGCCGGGGGGCAGATCCACATGCGCCACCCCCTTGGGGATGAACTCGTCAGTCATAGGCCAAGGGCCCTCCGCCGGTCCTGCGCGAAGCCCTGTACAATGCGGTCGGCGATCAGCGCAAGGATCGCCATTGCCGCGCCCGCCGCGATGCCAAGCCCGACATCGCCCGCGCCCAGCGCGATATAGATCGACTGGCCCAGCCCGGTGGTGCCGATCAGCGCCGCGATCACCAGCATCGCGAAAGCGTAAAGGATGGTCTGGTTCAGCCCCAGCAGGATCGTCGGCGCGGCATAGGGCGCACGCACGTCGCGCATGATCTGGCCCGGCGTGGCCCCCGAAGACACCGCGGCCTCGACAAGCTCGGGCGGGGTGCTGACCAGACCGTGGCGGGTGTAACGGATCATCGGCACGATGGCATAGGCGATGATGGCCAGGAAGGCGGAGAACTCGCCGATCTGGAAGAACATCAGCACCGGGATCAGGAAAACGAACAGCGGGATGGTCTGAAGCATGTCGCAGACCGGCCGGATCACCGCCCAGACCGCGCCCGACACCGCCGAAAGCCAGCCCAGAAAGCCGCCCAGCATCGCGCAGGCGATGACCGCCGCGCCGCACAGGTAAAGCGACAGCAGCGCTCGCCCCCACAGGCCCGACAACGCCACGACAAGGATCAGCACCACGACCAGCCGCGCCAACCGCCAGCCGCCCGCGACCCAGGCCACCGACCCGACCCCGACGAAAACGAAGGGCCATGGAAGCTCCGTCACGCCGGTCTCGATCACGATGGCAATGATCGGCAGCGACAGCCCCAGCGTCAACCGCCCGGCCATCGCCAGCCCCAAGCCAAGCGCCCCCGCCACCCCGAACAGCGCCAGCGAATAGCTCGGCAGCCAGCTATAGCCCCACGTGAAGGGCAGCACCGCGCCGTCAAGCCCGATGCGCAGCGGCAGCAGGCCATAGAACATCGCCGTGTTCTTGATCGTGTCGAGCGTCGTACCTGCGTTGCGGGTGAAATCGCCCAGAGCCGTATCCACCGCCGCCACCGTGGGGGCCAGCAACGCGATTTCGTCCGGCGCGGGCAGCATTGCCCATGCGGCAATCGCCGCGAGGATCGAAACCGCGAGGATCGCCCAGGAAATGTGAAGATCGAACCGTTGCCGGGTGCGCGCCATGCGCGACGAAATCCGGTCGATGATGATGGCGAAGACGACGATCACAAGGCCGGCAAGGACGCTCTGCCCGAAATTGGCCTGTCGCATGGTCAGCAGCACCTCCCAGCCGATATCGTCGAACCCGCCGATCACGGCGGCGATGATCACCATCGACAGCGCCGCCATCAGCGACTGGTTCACGCCGATCATGATCTGCGTCGAGGCGGCGGGGATTTCCACCTGCACCAGCTGTTGGGTCCGCGTCGCACCCGACATCACGGCGGCCTCCTTCACCTCCGCCTCGACCCGTTGCAGGCCAAGCGCCACGTTGCGCGCCATCGGCGGCGCGGCATAGATCGCCGAGGCGATCAGCCCCACCACCGGCCCGAACCCGAACAGCAGCAGCAGCGGCGTGAGATAGGCGAAGGTCGGCACCGTCTGCATCAGGTCGAGCGTCGCCTCGATCCACGGTCGCGCCCGCGCGCTTTCGTTGGCCCAGACCCCGATGAGAAGCCCGAGGGTCAACGCCATCGGCACCGACACGAAGACCAGCGCCAGCGTGTTCATCCCCTCTATCCAGTAGCCCGAGACCAGCACGAAACCAAGGCCGAGCGCGCTCATCCCCGCCAGCGACAGCCCGCCCGCATACCAACCCAGCGCCACCGTCGCGCCGATGATCAGCGGCCATGGCGTCTGCGTCAGCAGCCCGTTCACCCACACCATCGGGTATCCCAGAATGCCGGAGAGCACCCGCATGCCGGGCCGGATCAGGTCAAAAAGCCAGGTCAGCGAGGCGCCGATCCAGTCGGTCACCGGGAAGGTCCAGGCATCGGGCCAGCCCGGCAGCCAGATCACTGCGCGATCGAGCCACAGGCACAGCGCCGCCACCAGCAAGCTCAGCGCCGCCGCCCGCGCACCGGGGCCAAACCGCGCGAGCGTCGTAGCGCCGGGCAGGCGCGGCCGGGTCATGGCGTGTCCATCTGCAAGGCGGCGGCAAGATCGGCGGGGTGGATATAGCCCGCCATCGCGCCATCGGAGTCGTAGACCGGCACCGGATCATACAGCGACATGCAGCGCGCCAGCGCCTCCTCGAAGGTCATGTCGAGGCGCAGCTTTGGGTCGTCGGGCATGTCGGGGGCGGTGTCGGTATGCAGCACGCTGGCCAGCCGCGCGTGCCGGCCTTTGGCGACATCGCGCGAAAACTCCCGCACGTAGTCATCGACCGGGCGCAGCACGATATCGGCCGGCGGGCCGATCTGCACGATGCGCCCGTCGCGCATGATGGCGATGCGGTCGGCCAGTTTCAGCGCCTCGGCAATGTCATGGGTGATGAAGACGATGGTCTTCGACAACTCCGACTGGATTTTCAGGAACTCGTCCTGCAACTGACGCCGGATCAGCGGATCGAGCGCCGAGAAGGGTTCATCGAGAAACCAGATATCGGGGTTCGCGGCCAGCGACCGGGCGATCCCGACGCGCTGTTTCTGGCCGCCCGACAGTTCACGCGGATAGGCCCCTTCGCGTCCCGAAAGCCCCACCATGGCGATCACCTCCAGCGCGCGGTCGCGTCGCTCAGCCCTCGATTGTCCCAGCATCTTCAACGGAAAGGCCACGTTGTCGGCCACCGTCATGTGCGGGAACAGGCCGAAATGCTGGAACACCATGCCCAGTTTGCGGCGCCGAAGCTCGATCAGCCGCCTGGGGGACGCGGCAAGGATATCCTCGCCCTGGATGCTGATTGCCCCGGCGGTCGGCTCCACCAGCCGCGACATGCAGCGCAGAAGCGTCGATTTGCCCGACCCCGACAGCCCCATGATCACGAAGAGCTCGCCCTCCCTGACCTCGAAACCGGCATCCTGCACCGCCGCGATCAGGCCCGCGTCTTGCAGGATCGCGGCCGCTTCGGGGACGCAGGCGGCGCGCGCCCGCGCCTCTTGCAGGCGGTCCCCGGCGCCGGGGCCAAACACCTGCCAAAGCCCCGCGACCGCGATCGCAGGGGGGGCTTGCCGGTCGCGGGCGGTCATGCGCCGATCACTCCGTCGCGGCGGCGATCATCGCGGCGATGGCCTCGGCATGCTCGGCAACATAGGCGGCGGCCACCTCTTCCACGTCCTGCCCGTCCACGTCGACCGCGCCCATCATCGGTTCCTGCGCCTCGGTGGTCAGCTGATAGGCTTGCAGAATTTCATAGGCAGCGGGCCATTGATCGGCAAAACCGGACCACGCCACCTTGAAGATCCGCGACGGTGGGAAGTCGCAATCGCCGGTCGCATCCGGGTTCGGCCCGACGGACGCATCCTCGTAGCAGGCCTCGGTCCCCTCGGGCAGCGCGACGAATTCAAGGTCGAAGGCAGCCGCGGCCCAATGCGGTTGCCAGAACACCATCAAAAGCGGCGTCTGGCGTTCGGTCGCGGCGCGCAATTCGGCGATCAGCGCGCCTTCCGACCCGGCCGGAACGGCGCGGAACGGCAGTTGCAGCGCGGCCACCCGGTCGGCACCGGGGGTGCCCCAATCGGCGGGGTAGTCGACGAGCCGGCCCTCGGGAATCGTCTCGGCGGTGGCAAATTGCATGGCGCAATCCTGCAACGCCCGCCAGTCCGGCAGACCTGGGCAGATGTCCGCGACATGGGCGGGATAGGCAAAGCCCTCACGCGCGACGAGACCCAGATCGCCCACCTCCGCGACGCGGCCTGCCTCCAGTTCTGCGTAGTAGGGGTCGGCGACGTTGGATTCCCAGACCTCGAGCGCGGCATGAATCGCGCCCTCGCCGATCGCGCCGTACATGTTGTAATAGCCGGCGGTCACGTATTCGACGTCGTAGCCCGCCTGTTGCAGGATCTGCCCCGCGATCCGCGTGGTCAGGTGCTGGCCGGTCCATTCGTTGACGGCCAGCCGGATCGGCGTGTCGGTATCGCCAATCTCGGCGGCAGCGGCGGCACCGCTCAGCGCCAGAACGGACAGGCCGGAAAGAAGCACGGATTTCATATTTGTCACTCCCTGAAAGTGTCGGTTTTCTTGTTTTTCACAACGTATGCGTCCCATGTCGCACGGCGTGTTGGCCGAATTCCACCCATCTTTGCACATTTCCGGCAGGGTCATTTGCAAAAAACACCCCTTACTGCCGGGCACACCGCTCCGCGTCCGCCCGGTCCTGCAACAGGTCGGTCAGCCAGTCGGGGTCCATTTCCGGGACCGAGGACAACAGCAACTCGGTATAGGGATCATGCGGAGGCGCGAACACCTGCGGTTTCGGCCCCTGTTCGATGACCCGGCCTTCCTTCATCACCACCACCTCGTCGGCAATCGCCTTTACGGTGGCCAGATCATGGGTGATGAACATGTAGGCGAGGTCGAACTCCGATTGCAGCTTGTCGAGCAGTTTCAGGATGCCCTCTGCCACCAATTGATCGAGCGCCGATGTCACCTCGTCGCAGATGATGAACCGCGGCTCGGCGGCCAAGGCGCGCGCGATGCCGATGCGCTGTTTCTGCCCGCCCGAAAGCTCGGACGGCAGCCGGTCGATATACGCGTCCGGTTCCAGCTCGATCAGCGACAACAAGTCCCGGATGCGAGCCTCCAGCGCCTTGCCGCGCAGGCCCAGATACATCTGCGCCGGACGCCCGATCACCTCGCGGATACGCAGCTTTGGGTTCAGCGCGGTATCGGCCATCTGGTAGATCATTTGCGCCTGGCGCAACTGGTCGCGGCTGCGGCGCCGGTAGTCGGGCGGCAGCACCTCGCCCTCGAACACGATGCGGCCCTGGTGCGGCGGCAACAGCCCGGTGATCACCCGCGCCGTGGTGGATTTGCCGGAGCCGGATTCGCCCACCACCGCCACCGTGCGCCGGGCGTGGATGTCGAAACCCACGTTTTCCAGCACGTTCAGCGTGCCATAACCTGCGGTGATGTTCTGCACCGACACGACCGGCACCGCATCGCCCGCCACGGGAGGCTGTTGCGCGCGCGCATGGCTGCGCACCGCCCAGAGCGATCTGGTGTAATCCTCCTTCGGGGCGGCCAGCATGGTGCGCGTGTCGGCCTCCTCGACCTCGTCGCCCTTCAGCAGCACCTTGATGCGGTCGGCCATTTGCGCCACCACGGCCAGATCATGCGTGATGTAGATCGCGGCGGTGTCGAACTCATCCACGATCTTGCGGATCGCGGCCAGCACCTCGATCTGGGTGGTCACGTCAAGCGCCGTGGTCGGCTCGTCGAAGATGATCAGGTCGGGCCGGCAGGACATCGCCATCGCCGTCATCGCGCGCTGCAACTGTCCGCCCGACACCTGGTGCGGGTAGCGAAAGCCGATGTTTTCAGGGTCGGGCAATTGCATCCGGCGATAGAGGTCAACCGCGTCCTTCCGGGCCTCGGCGCGGCCCATGACGCCATGCTGCACCGGCCCCTCGCAATACTGGTCCATCAGCTTGTGGGCGGGGTTGAAGCTGGCCGCCGCCGATTGCGCGACATAGGCGATGCGGGCGCCGCGCAGGTGGCGCTTCTTCGCCTCGCTGGCCGTGGTCAGGTCGATCCCGTCGAAGACGATCTCGCCCCCCGAAATGCGGCAACCATCGCGGGTAAAGCCCATCGCCGCAAGCCCGAGGGTGGATTTGCCAGCGCCGGATTCGCCGATCAACCCGAGCACTTCGCCGCGGTGAAGCTCAAGGTCGATGCCGTTGACGATGCCGGTCCAGCTGTCCTCGGCGCGGCCCTCGATCGACAGGCCGTGCATGGTCAGAAGCGGGGTGTCCGATGCGGTTCCGGTCATCGTCTCACTCCTTCAGGCCACTGGCGCGGTGCAACTGCCAATCGACGACGAAGTTCACCGACACGGTCAGCAGCGCGATGGCGCCTGCGGGCAGCAGCGGGGTGATGTCGCCAAAGGCGATCAGCGTCGCGTTCTCCTTGACCATCGACCCCCAGTCGGCCATCGGCGGCTGCAACCCGAGGCCGAGGAAGCTGAGCGCCGAGATCGCCAGAAAGACGAAACAGAAACGCAGCCCGAATTCCGCCACAAGGGGCGCCAGCGCATTGGGCAGGATCTCGCGGGTGATCAGCCGCCACAGCCCCTCGCCGCGCAGCTTCGCCGCCTCTATGTAATCCATCACCACGATATTGAGCGCGACAGAGCGCGCCAGCCGGTAGACGCGGGTGGAATCGATTACCGCGATGACAAGGATCAGGGTCAGGATCGAGGTGCCGAATATGGTCAGCAGCAGCAGCGCGAAAATGAGCGCCGGGATCGCCATCAGCACGTCCACCAGCCGGCTCATCCCCTGGTCGAGCCAGCCGCTCACCGTCGCCGCCAGCATCCCGAAGACCGACCCGATCAGGAAGGCCAGCACCGTGGTGGCAAAGGCGATCCCCACGGTGTTGCGCGCCCCGAAGATCAGCCGCGAAAGCATGTCGCGCCCAAGGTTGTCGGTGCCCAGAAGGTGCACGCTGTCCCATGGCATGTATTCGGTGCCGACGACGGCGCGTTCCGGAAACGGCGCGATCAGCGGCGCGAAAACCGCCACGAGGATATAGACGAGGATCATCAGCATCCCGAAGGACGCGGTCAGCGGCGCGGTGCCAAGCTCGCGCTTCGCACCCGCCGGCGCCAGCCGCATGGCGATGCCGCGAAACAGCCAACCCGCCGCGAGGCAACCGGCGACGACGACGAGAAACCAGAAAAAGGTGATCAGAACGCCCATCGCCGCCCCCTCAGCCCCGTTTCACGAGGCGCGGGTTGGACAGCGTCGCCAACACATCCGCGGTGAGGTTCAGCAGCACATAGGCCGCCGCGAAGATCAGCGCCACCGCTTGCACCACCGGCATGTCGCGCGCCGCCACGCTGTCAACCATCAACTGCCCGAGGCCGGGATAGACGAACACCACCTCGACCACGACCACCCCGGTGATCAGGTAGGCCAGGTTCAGCGCGATCACGTTGATGATCGGGGCCAGCGCGTTGGGCAGCGCGTGGCGCACGATGACGCGTATCGGCGACATGCCCTTCAGCCGCGCCATCTCGATATAGGGGCTGGCCAGCAGGTTGATGATCGCCGCCCGCGTCATCCGCATCATGTGCGCTGTCACCACCAGCGTCAGGGTCAGCGCCGGCAGGAAAGCCAAGTAGAGCTTTTCGGCGAAATCGGTCGCGGGACGGATCGTTGCCATCGAGGGGAACAGGCCACCCATCCCCGCCAGCCAGAAGATCAGGATATAGGCAACGAAAAACTCCGGAAAGGAAATCGAGGTCAGCGCCGAGGCGTTCACCACCCGGTCGAAGACGGAGTTGCGAAACAGCGCCGCGAGAATGCCAAGCATCAGCGACAGCGGCACCGCGATCGCGGCAGCATAGAGCGCAAGGAACAACGTGTTGCCAAGGCGCGTGCCCAGAAGCTCGGCCACCGGGCGGCGGTTGGACAGCGAATTGCCGAAATCCCCCTGCAGAACGCCGCAATAGGCCGGCGCGTCGGCGGTGGCGATGCCGGCCTCGATACAACGGCCCGTCAGGACGCCCTCGGCATTCATGCTGGTCCAGCCGGGCAGGATGCCGAGCCATTCGCCATAGCGGATATGCATCGGCAGGTTGAGGCCAAGCTGCCGCCGGATCGCGGCCACGGTTTCGGGCGTCGCCGACTGGCCAAGGAATTCCTCGGCAAAATCGCCGGGCAAAAGCTCGGTCGCGCCAAAAATCAGGATCGAGACAAAGAACAGCGTCAGCACTCCGAACGCCAGACGCTTCGCAATCATGATCAGGATATGTGACATGCAGTCCCCCAATGGCCGCGCCACACGACGCGGGCCAAGGTCATGAGAATTGCCCCCGGGGCGCGCAAGGCGACAAGGGGGCAATCGTCGCTATGGGTTCACGCGAACCACCAGCGTTCGGCGATCCGGTGGCCGTCATTGCGCCAGTTGGTGGCGACGGTGTCAGGCCGGACGAGGTGATTACCATGCGCGCCGACATAGTTGGCAAACATCGGGATGATGGTGCCGCCCTCGTCGGACACAAGCCGCTGCATCTCGAAATACATCTCGCGGCGCAGGTCCTGATCCAGCTCGGCACGGGCATCGACCAGCAACTGGTTGAAGCGTTCGTGGCTCCAGTAGGATTCGTTCCAGGGCGCGCCTTCCGAATAGGTCGTCGTGAACATCCAGTCCTCGGTCGGGCGCCCGCCCCAGTAGGTGCCGGTAAAGGGCAGTTGCATCCAGACATTGGACCAGTAGCCATCGTTGGGCTCGCGCACCACGGTAAGGTCGATCCCCGCCGCAGCCGCGGTTTCCGAGAACAGCACACCGGCGTCGATGGCACCGGCAAAGGTCGATTCGGCAAGGTGGATATCGACCGACAGGCTCTCTATCCCCGCCTCGCGCAGGTGAAAGCGCACGCGGTCGGGGTCGTAGGTCTTCTGTTCCAGTTCGGTGTTGAAGAACCGCTGGCCGGGGCCGATCGGGTGGTCGTTGCCGATGGCACCGTAACCGTTCAGCACGGTTTCCACCATCTGTTCGCGGTCGATGGCGTATTTCAGCGCGAGGCGCACGTTGTTGTCGCTGAACGGCGCGGCGCGGGTATCCATCGGCAGGCCGTAATGCTGGGTGCCGGTAACAGACAGGATCTCGATGCCGGGCGCACGCTGCAACAGGTGCACCGTGTTCAGATCGACGGTGTCGATGTAATCGATCTGGCCGGAAATCAACGCGTTCTGCCGCGCCGCGTCGTCATGGATCGCGGTGATCTCGACCGCGTCGAAAAACGCGCTGTTGGGTTTCCAGTAGCCGTCGTGGCGCACCAGCCGGGCACCGACCCCCATCTCCAGCTCCTCGATCGCAAAGGGTCCGCAGCCATCCGTCGTCTGCGGGTCGATGGCGCCATTGATCGCGGGCAGGATCGGAATGTGGTAGTCGGACATGATGAACGGGAAGTCGGCATTGCCGGCGGCCAGAGTGATGTGCACGTTCATGCCATCGGCGCGCATCTCGGTGATATCCGAGACGATGGGCTTGGCGGCCGAGGTGGACTCCTCCCCCCGGTGATGGTTGATCGAGGCGATCACGTCCTCGGCCGTCACCTCGCGGCCGGAATGGAACGATACGCCCGAGCGAATGGTAAAGACCCAGCTCCGCGCGTCTGCCGACGCCTCCCAGCCTTCGGCAACTTCCGGCACAAGTGACCCGTCCGGCGCGATCTCGGTCAGGAAGTTGCCGCGCACATGCGCCATCAGGATCGTGAAATCGTTCTCCGAAGACCCGGGATCGAGGCTGTCGGTGGTCGAGCCATGCGCAACGCCGATGCGCAGCGTGCCGCCCCGGCGGGGTTGCGCGCGGGCCATGCGCGCACCAAGCGGCCCAAGCACCGCCGCACCGCCAATCGCCGACGCTCCTTTGAGAATGCCGCGGCGGCTAACGCCACCCGAGAAGAAGGGAGTGTTCGTCATTTTTCAGTCTCCGCTGTTGTCATGTTCTTTCCGGGCATCTTGCGTGCCCTACTCCGATACGTGCGGCCAACCCGTGCGGCCAACGTTCCGACGCGCGCCTGTCGCGTGGCGCTCTTGCCCGCGACGCTGACTTGTGCCCGCGACACTGACTTGCCCACGACACCGACTCCGGGTGGCGCGCCACGCTTACCGTAAGTTCGCCTCGTAGCATGAGGTTACCTTTGCACGGGATCGCAGCGGCGAAAACCTGAATTCGACGGATGATCGACAATTTGCGACATGCCCGCCGACCGTGTCGCCGCTTTTTTTCGCAACCTCGATGGCAGGATGCAGCGGCGTCTTTCGAAACCGTCATCAGGGTTGTGGATAACTCGGGCGAAACCGACAGCTCAGGGACAGAAAGCTGATAATTGACACTCTATCCGCTTATCGACCTTCCAGAATTACATACGTTACACATCATAAATATATGTTTTCATGTTATTTTAAATCTTGAAGCAAGATCAATCCGAACTGGAGCGTTGAGACAGAATATTGAAAATATGCTATTCACGGATATCGGCTTCGCCCCCAGGAACATCCTGAAACAGGCCGGCGAGTTGCTTTTTCCCTCTCAGGCGACGGGCACCCTTCTCTGCGATGTCGCCAAGTCCTCGATCACCACAGAAAGACGCCCTAACGGCGCAGGTCTGAACACAGCGCACAAAGAAGGCACCGCCCCATTGCGTTCATGATATCTATTTCCAATTATTATCAGATGGTTAGAGGGAAATATTCGCTGTCTTGATATTTTGATCAAAAGGAAACGGCGCGTCTGCAAGCAACCCTTGGCTCTCGTCATCAACATGGCGCTGCGAACCAATGTTACGATTAAACTTCAAGATCTGCCAACAACATATTGAATTTAATAAATAAATCGTGTTCAGATGTGGGATTGGCCTCACCCCCTCCCATCAAGGATGTCACAGGCCTTCCGGGCCAGGGGTTCCGCCAGCGCCCCGACTTGCAACGCCCGGTCAGAGGATGCATTGCCCTGCAACCCCCGGAACCTCACCCCCTGCACGATCGCTGCCAGCCGAAACAATCCGAAAACGAGGTAGAACTCCCAATCCTTGATGCCCGGCACACCTGCCCGCGCGCAATAGCGCGCGACGTATTCGGCCTCCGACGGCAAACCCAGCGCTGCCCGGTCCACGCCCTCCAGTCCGCCAAGCACCGGCCCCGGCGGCATCCGCCACAGCATGCATTGATAGGCCAGATCGGCCAGCGGATGGCCCAGCGTCGACAATTCCCAGTCCATGACCGCAATGAGGCGCGGCGCGTCTGGCGCGAACATCACGTTGTCCAGCCGGTAATCGCCATGCACCAGCGACACGCGCCCGTCATCGGCCATCATGTTGGCGCCCAGCCAGTCGATGATCCGCTCCATCGCCGGGATCGCGCCGGTCTCACTCGCCCGATACTGGCGCGACCATGTTGCGAACTGGCGCTCGAAATAGCTGCCCGGACGCCCGTAATCCGCCAGCCCCACAGCGTGCACATCGACCGTGTGAATGGTCGCCAGCGCCTTGTTCATCTGGTCATAGATCGCCGCCCGTTCACCCGGGTCCAGCCCCGGCAAGGACGGGTCCCAGAACACCCGGCCGGCGACGAACTCCATCACGTAAAAGACCGACCCGAGCACCGCCTCATCCTCGCAAAGATGCAACGCGCGGGCCACCGGCACATCCGAATGCGCCAGCGCCGACAGCACCCGGAATTCCCGATCCACCGCATGGGCCGATTTCAACAAGTCTCCCGGCGGCTTCCTGCGCAGCACATAGATACCGCTATCGGCCACCAGCCTGCTGGTCGGGTTCGACTGCCCGTCGGCGAAATCCTCGACCGCGTGCAACCCGCGAAACCCCGGCAGATGCGTCTCTAGATAGCGGCCGAGCCGCATCGTCCGCGCTGCCTCCATCGTCAGCCGCGCCCGTCTTGCTGAGCCCGCACCAACTGCCGGCCCAGCGCCATCATGTGCACCTGGTCGGGCCCATCGGCGAACCGGATCTGGCGGGCGTAGTTGAACAGTTCCGCCAACGGCGTATCCTGCGTCAGGCCGGCGCCGCCATGGACCTGGATCGCCCGGTCGATCACCGTCTGCGCCATCATCGGCGCCACGATCTTGATCGCGGAAATCAGGTCCTTTGCCGCCCTCGCGCCATCGCGGTCGATCTTTGCCGCCGCCTTCAGGGTCAAAAGCCGCGCCTGTTCGATCTCGCACCAGCTTTTGGCGATATCTTCGCGCACCGACTGGTGCTGCGACAGGCGCCGCCCGAAGGTCTCGCGGCTATCGGCCCGCGCGATCATCAGGTCGAGCGCTCGCTGCGCCGCCCCCACCAGCCGCATGCAATGATGGATGCGCCCCGGCCCCAGCCGGCCTTGTGCGATCTCGAACCCCCTGCCCTCACCCAGCAAAAGGTTTTCCGCCGGGACCCGCACCCCGTCAAACGCGATCTCCGCCTCGCCAAAAGGTGCGTCGGCATATCCAAACGTCGTGACATGGCGCAGGATGGTCACCCCCGGCGCATCGCGCGGCACCAGGATCATGCTTTGCTGGCGGTGGCGGTCGGGATTTTCGGGGTCCGACTTGCCCATCACGATAAACACCGCACAGCTGTCACGCATGCCGCCCGTCGTGTACCACTTGCGCCCTGTCACAACGTAGTCATCGCCATCGCGGCGGATTTCTGTGCGAATATTCGTGGCATCGGATGACGCGACATCCGGTTCCGTCATCGCAAAGCCGGACCGGATTTCACCCGCCAGAAGCGGCATCAACCAGCGGTCCTTTTGAATATCGGACCCATAGAGCATCAGAGTCTCCATGTTGCCGGTATCGGGCGCATTGCAGTTGAAGATCTCGGGCGCCCACCAGACCCGGCCCATGATTTCGGCCAGCGGCGCGTATTCGAGGTTGGTCAGACTGCCGCCATGCGCCTTGGGGCGAAACAGGTTCCACAACCCGGCATCGCGCGCCTCACGCTTCAGATCCTCGTAGAAACCGGGGGTGCGAAAAGGTGTCTCTGTGGTGGCAAAGTGCCGGGCAAAGGTGGCCTCGGCGGGGTAGATATGCGCCTTCATGAACGCGGTAAGGCGCGCCTGCATCTCGCGCATCGTCTCTGTCGGTTCGAAATCCACGGGTCCATGCCTCCCACGCCCTTTGCGGGAACGATCCGGCGAGCGGCGGGCGCTGTCAACCGTGCCGTCATGTCATCGCGTCCAGGCCCCGGAAACTGCGCGCCAGTGCTCCGCCGTCGCCATTTGCCGAAGAAAGCCCCCCGCAGGGGCTTGATGAGGCGCCGGATCGGCGCCGAAGGCGGCGAAAGGAAAGGGGCAGCCCGGTCGGCCGCCCCTCGCATTCAACCCGGTGTCATCCCGCGCAATCGTTCGGACCGTCGCCGCAGCAACTCCACCGTCGTCAGCAACAGGATCGAAATCGCAACGAGAATCGTCGCCACCGCAAGGATCGTGGGCGAGATCTGCTCGCGCAAGCCGATGAACATCTGCCAGGGTAATGTCTTTTGCCCCGCAGAGCCAACGAACAGCACGATCACCACCTCGTCGAAGGATGTGATGAAGGCAAACAATCCGCCCGAGATCACACCGGGCAGGATCAGCGGCATCTGCACCTTGAAGAAGGTCGTTACAGGGTTCGCCCCCAGATTGGCCGAGGCCCGCGTCAGCGATTTGTCGAAGCCAACCAGCGTCGCCGTCACCGTGATGATGACGAATGGAATGCCAAGCGCCGCGTGGGCCAGGACCACGCCCAGATAGGTTCCTTGCAGGCCGATCCGGCTGTAGAAGAAATACATCCCCGCGGCCGAGATGATCAGCGGCACGATCATCGGCGAAATCAGGATCGCCATGATCACCCCGCGAAACGGCACGTGGCTCTGGCTCAACCCGATCGCGGCCAGCGTGCCCAGCGAAACCGACAGAACGGTTGCCGCGGGGGCAATCAGCACCGAGTTGCGCAGCGCCTGCTGCCAGGACGGGTTGGTGAAGAAATCACGGTAGTGGTCCAGCCCATAGGCATCGGGATCCAGCCGCAGCATGCCCGGCGTGAAGGTAAAGAAGTTCTCGGCGTTGAAGCTCAGCGGGATGATGGTCACGATCGGGGCGATCAGGAAAAAGAAGATCAACCCGCAGATCACGCGGAACCCGTAATACCAGATCTTCTGACCGGTCGAGGCATATATCGGTAGGCTCATGGTCTTTACCCCAGTTTCACGTTGTCGATGCCGACAATCTTGTCGTAAGCCCAGTAAAGCGCCAGCACCACGACCAGCAGGATCGACCCGAGCGCGGCCGCAAGGCCCCAGTTCAGGCTCTGCGAGATGTGATAGGCGATCCGGTTCGAGATGAACGTCCCCGTTTCGCCGCCGACCAGTTCCGGCGTGATGTAGTAGCCGATGGACAGGATGAAGACGAGGATGCAGCCTGCACCGATGCCCGGAACCGAGTTCGGGAAATAGACCCGCCAGAATGCCGTCCAGTCCGTCGCGCCCAGCGATTTGGCAGCCCTCACATAGGTTACCGGAATCGTCTGCATGACCGAGTAGAGCGGCAGGATCATGAACGGCAGCAGGATGTGCGTCATCGCGATGATCGTGCCGGTCTGGTTGTTGATCAACGCCAATCGATTGTCATCCGCGACCAGCCCGACCCAGACAAGGATATCGTTGATCACCCCTTGCTGTTGCAGCAGCACCTTCCACGCCGAGGTTCGCACCAGAAGCGATGTCCAGAACGGCAGCAGCACGAGGATCAGCAACATGTTCGATATCCGCATCGGCAGGTTCGCCAACAGGAAGGCGATGGGATAGCCCAGCAACACGCACGATCCCATGATGACCATCGACATGAACAGTGTCCGAACGAACAGCGTGACGTAGATCTGTCGGTTCTCGGGCTGCGCGCTGATGCCCTCCGGGGTCAGTTGCATGTCGATCGCGGTCAGGAAGTAGCCCGGCGTGAAGGCCGGTGAATAGGCCTGGATCGTGCCCCAGATCGCAACGTCGCCCCAATCCTCGTTCTCATTCAGGAAAAACTCGGTATAGGTGATCGCGGGAAGTTGGTCACGCGCGGCGTATGCGGCCTGAAGCTCGGCCGCGCCGTCGCCGGAATACGCGGCAATGGCAGCGCCCGCGCCGTCGCGGCGCAGATCGCTCGCCAGCGCGCTAAAGACCGCTTCCCAAGGCTCCTCCTCGGACACGGTATCTCCATCGACCAGCGCGGCGAAGGTCGCCCACGCGGCATAGGCATCGGCGGTGCGCGGCAGGATTTGCGCGATATCGGCGGCCGGTTCAAACCCGATTTCGCCCGAATAGTCGTCCGAAGACAGCGTTTCCAACCGCGCTTGCTGCGACGCGATCAGGCCGTCGATCGGGTCTTCACCATTATCAGCCGCCATCAGGCTGTACCAGAAGCCCGCGTCGCCCCAGACCGGGTCGATCTCTTCGAAGACGTCGAAATAGTCGTCGCCCAGATCATCGAGCGACCGCCCGGTGCCCCGGAACAGCGACGACATGCCTGTCTGTTCATAGTTGAGCCGCGACCCGAGCCGCGTGTGGCGCCGCGCCTCGACGGCAACGAACATGTCGTAGTAAAGCGCCTCGAACACGTCTTCGTCGGGAAGCTCGCCGCTGGTGAATTCCCAGTCCTGCAAGGTTGCCGTCGTCTCGGGCAGCGTGTCGCCGACGATCTGGTTCTCGACCGAGCGGAACAGCATGTCCGCGATCGGCGCGATGAAGGTGACAAGGATAAACAGCAAAAGCGGCGCGATCAGCAGCATCGCCCGGATTTTCTGCGCGCGAAGCGCCCGTCTGAGGCTCGTCTTCAGGGGACGCCCGTCCGCGGCCAGCACCAGGCCGTTTTCGGTTTGTGCCGTGTTGTCGGTCATTCGTGGCCTTCCACTAGGATGATGACACTGTCCGCCGAGGCCCGCCGGATCTCGGCAACTTCCTGATAGTCTGGATCATTGTAAGCGGCCTTGGCCGCCTCGAAACTTGGAAACTCGATCACCACGTGGCGGTCATGGCTGGTGCCCTCGGGCACTTGCGAACGTCCGCCGCGCACGATGAACCTGGCGCCCAGCCGTTCAAGGATCGGCGTATCGCGCCGGATGTATTCCGGGTAGGCATCGGGGTCGGTGACCGTGATATGCCCGATGATGTAGCCCTTCGGCATGACGCTCTGCCCTTTTACGGCGCTTTCGCCCGGGTGTTGAACGGGCGGGCCATCGGCCCGCCCGTTCCTATGCCATCAACGGCTCAGTTGGCCAGCCACGCCTGGAAGCGGGCGTCCATATCGTCCCGGTAATCGGCCCACCAGAGGTAGTTGAACAGGAAGGTCCGCTCCGAGTTGGCCGGATCGGTCGGCATGTGCGGCGCCATGTCGATGCCAAGCTCGGCATGGGTGCTCACCAGCGGCGCCGAAGACGCACGCGCCGGACCATAGGAGATGTAGGCCGCCTGGTCCGCCAGACGCTGGGTATCGGTGGCAAAGCGCACGAAATCGAGCACGCGGTTCAGGCGATCTTCCGGCAGCCCCTCGGGGATGATCCAGCCGTCAAGGTCAAAGACCTGCGCGTCCCACATCATCGCGACCGGCTGGTTCTGTTCCTCGATCAGGCTGAACAGGCGACCGTTATAGGTCGAGCCGAAGACAACCTCGCCATCGGCCAGCAGTTGCGGCGTGTCGGCACCCGCGGTCCACCAGACCACGTGATCGGCGATGCTGTCGAGCTTGGCAAAGGCGCGCTCGATGCCGTCCTCGGTTTCCAGCACGTCATAGACGTCTTCCTGTGCGACCCCATCACACAACAATGCCCATTCCATGTTGCCGATCGGGCGGCGTTCCAGCGAGCGCTGGCCGGGGAAGGCTTCGAGGTCGAACACGTCGCAGATATCGTCTGGCGTGTTGCCGTTCCACGCCCCGACATCGGTGCGATAGCCGAAGGTGGTCGAATAGACGATCTGCGGGATGAAGCAATCGGACACGATCAGGTCGCCAAAATCGTCGCTGGCATCGCTGCCGTCGTCGCCGGGGGCCAAAACCTCGTCATGGTCGATTTCCATCGCCAGGCCTTCATCGCACAGGCGCATGGCGTCGGCGGCCACGACATCGACAAGGTCCCACGTGATGTTGCCGGCTTCGTTCATGGCGCGCAGTCGGGCCACGGCCTCGGCCGAGCTTTCATCCCAGACCACCTCAACCTCGGGGTGCATTTCCGTGTAGGGGTTGGCGTAGGCGTTGATCTGGCTGTTCTGGTAGGCACCGCCCCAGCTGACAACCGTCATGCTGTCGGCCATGTCCTGCGCCAGCGCCATTGGCGCGGCCAGGGCCGCACCGGTCGTCAGCATGAGAACTGATTTGAGTTTCATGGGTCTCTCCTCTGTTGAGTCTCTTCTTTTGTCATTGCGCGGTCGCCCGGTTTCGGGCGGCCACCATGCTCAGGCGTCGAGGGCCCGGCAATCCGTTGCACGCCACCCGATCTCGATCTGCTCGCCCGGTTTCAGGCGGCGTTGATCGGGGGCATTGCGTGTCTTGATGACGAAGTTGTCGCTGCCAGCGACGCGCAGGCGGGTGCGGTAGATGTCGCCCATGTAAATGAACTCCAGCACCTCGGCCTTGATCGTGTGGGCGCCCGGCATCAGCCGGTCCTTGTTGAACTCCACCCGTTCCGGCCGGATAGAGACCAGCGTACGCTCGCCAACCTTGCTGACATTGACCGGCTTGGTGTCGATCACCTCGCCATCGTCCAGGGTCACTTCTGCGTGTTCACCGTCGATCTTGCTGACCGTTCCCATCAGCGTGTTGTTTTCACCGATGAACTGCGCAACGAAGCTGTTTTGTGGCTGTTCGTAAAGCTCATCCGGTGGGGCAAGCTGCTGAATGCGGCCATCGTCGAACACGGCCACCCGGTCCGACATGGTCAGCGCCTCGGTCTGATCGTGGGTCACGTAAACTGTGGTGATACCAAGATCGTGGGCCAGCTTGGTGATCTCGAACTGCATGTGTTCGCGCAGTTGCTTGTCGAGCGCGCCAAGCGGTTCGTCCATCAACACCAGCTCCGGCTCGAACACCAGCGCCCGGGCCAGTGCGATCCGCTGCTGCTGACCACCCGAAAGCTGCGCCGGACGCCGCCCCTGGTAGTCGTTCATCTGCACCATTTCGAGAGCGCGCCTGACCTTTTGCTCGCGCTCGGACTTGCCCATCTTGCGCACTTCCAGCGGGAAGGACAGGTTCTCGCCGATCGTCATGTGCGGGAACAGCGCGTAGTTCTGAAATACCATGCCGATGCCGCGCTTGTGCGGGGGTATGTTGTTGATCGGCTTGCCGTCGAGCAGGATTTCCCCGTGCGTCGCCGTTTCGAACCCGGCCAGCATCATCAGGCAGGTGGTCTTGCCCGACCCCGAGGGCCCCAACATGGTCAGAAATTCGCCCTTGCCGATCGCAAGGTTCAGGTCTTTGACGACCAACTCGACGCCATCGTAACTTTTTTGCACGCGGTCAAAGACCACGAAGCTCTCTGCTCCGGCACTCGCGTTCATGTTACTTCCCTGTTGTCAGACACCTCTGTCGGGTGCTGGTTATTGTCTGGCTCTTTCGGCCATTCTTCACCCGAGCGCTTTCTTTTCGTACCTGCGAAACGACTCTTGCAAGCATGAAAGCGACACGTCTTTTGTCCGACTCACTCTAAGCACTCGGTCGTGAGCGTCTAGCCCTTCTCGGAAATTTAGTTCACAAGACCAAATTCAGTTAAATTCACAGGCAAGATGTCTGAATATCTGCATAATTTCTGTCCGCAATCGATGATTTGGGCATCAGCGCCAAAACGACGCCGCGCCGACGCAATCTTGGAATCGCCACATATGATCCCGCAACAACGGGGCCCGCGCCCTGCCCCCGTCAGGCCGCGGCCTCGACCCGGTCAAGGCCCGGTGCAGGCAGGCGCGCGACCAGGTCGCAGAACAGGATCCGACAGTCCGGGCCGCGCCAGCCCTCGGGAAAGAACGCGTCGGGCAAGTCCGGGTGGCGAAACAGGAGTCGCCGCCAGGAATGCACCGCCAGAAGCCGGATCGCCGCGGTTTCCAGTGCACACAACGGCGGGCCGCGATCGAGGATCGCCGTCACCGCGCGCAGATCGGCCTCAAGAGCGCTGTAAAGCGCCATGATCTCAGCCGGGCAAACCTGATGACGCAGCCAGCCCGGAACCTGAAAGCGCGAGACCTCAGCACCGAAAAGACCGTGCAGGTCGTTGGGCAAGGGTCCCTGTCCAAGCACCACCTGCGACCCGATGGGCAGGTAGTCGCCGGTCAGCAGCGCGCCCTCCAACTGCGCGCGCCCGGTTCCGTCGGCGCCGCCCGACATCAGCAGGTGCCAGGGGCCGGACAGGCTGCGCACCCTGTCATAGATGCGCGGGCTGGCCTCGGCGCTTTGTGCGCGGCCGAAAGGCGTCAGCCAGTGCAGGCTGCCGCGCCCCTCCCGGCGGCTGTCGATCCAGCCATCCTTGCGCAGCCGGTGCAGCGCGACGCGCATCGCCTCGGGCCGCACCCCCATCATCCCGACCAGCCGCGACAGAGCCGCGCCGCTGATCGCGTCGCCCGCGCCCTGCGCCATGTCGCCGAAGATGGTCACGATCAGCGACCAGACCCGGTGGCTTTCGCCCCGCGTCATCTGATCGGCCGCGTCGCGGTAGGTCTGGCTGGTGCCTTGCATGGGCGCGACTATAGGCGCGTGAACTCGTGCGCGGCAACCGGCGCGGTTGCCGCGCCGCTCAGTAGGCGTTCATGGTCAAAAGCTCGTATTCCGCAACCTGTTCGCCGTTCTGGTTGGTCAGGGTCACGTGCCAGCGCACTTCGCCATACTCCTCGGTGCGCGGTGTCTTCTTCTTCACCGTCAGGCGGACCTTGATGCGGTCGCCCGCCTCGACCGGCTGCAAGAAGCGCAGCCCGTCAAGCCCGGTATTGGCCAGCACCGGCCCCTCGTTCGGGTCCACGAACATCCCCGCAGCGAAGGACAGCAGAAGATAGCCATGCGCCACCCGGCCCGGGAAGAACGGGTTTCGCGCCGCGGCCTCCTCGTCCATATGGGCGTAGAAGGTATCGCCGGTGAAGTCCGCGAAATGCTCGATATCGGCCAGCGTGACCTCGCGCGGGGCGGTGTGGATGGTCTCACCGATCTGCAAGTCCCCGAAAACCCGTGTGAACGGATGCGCCGGCGCCTCGATTTCCTTCGCACCCGGCACCCATGTGCCGCCGATCGCCGTAAGCATCTCCGGGCTGCCCTGGATCGCTGTGCGCTGCATGTAATGTTTCACGCCGCGCACGCCGCCCAGTTCTTCGCCGCCGCCGGCCCGCCCCGGCCCGCCATGCACCATGTGCGGCAGGGGTGATCCGTGGCCGGTCGATTCCTTCATCGAGTCGCGGTCGTTGATATAGATGCGCCCATGGAAGGCGCCCGCGCCCAGCACCACTTCGCGCGCGACAGCCGGATCGTGGGTAATAAGCGACGCTACCAGACTGCCCTGTCCCCGGTTGGCCAGCGTGATTGCGTGCCCAAGATCGCGATAGCCCATCACCGTGCTGACCGGGCCGAACGCCTCGGTGTCATGCACGCGGGCGGCGGCGTCGGGGTCGGCGCAGTGAAACAGCATCGGCGGCAGGAAGGCACCCTTTTCAGCATCGGCGCCCTGCACCTCGAACGCGCCGGGGTCGCCGAAGACGCGCTCCGCCTCGGTGCCGATCAGCGCCGCCTTCTGAAGCACATCGGCCTTTTGCGCGTTGTTTACCAGCGCGCCCATGCGCGTGGTCTCGGCCCTCGGGTCGCCGATCGAGGTCTTTGCCAGCCGCGCCGACAGCGCCTCGATCAACGCCTCCTGCCGCGCCTCGGGCACGAGGATGCGCCGGATCGCGGTGCATTTCTGGCCCGCCTTGGCGGTCATCTCGCGGCTGACCTCTTTCACGAACAAATCAAACTCCGGGCTGCCCGGTTCCGCGTCGGGGCCGAGGATCGAGGCGTTGAGGCTGTCCTGTTCGGCCACGAAACGCACCGAGTTGCGCAGGATATTGTCGTTCGAGCGCAGGGCCAGCGCCGTCGCCGCGGACCCGGTGAAGCTGACCACGTCCTGACATCCCAAACGGTCGAGCATGTCGCCCACCCCGCCCGCGACCAGTTGCAGCGCGCCCTCCGGCAGGAGGCCGCTTTCGAGCATGATCTTCACCGCCAGTTCGGTGACGTAGCAGGTCGCCGTTGCTGGTTTGACGATGGCCGGAACCCCAGCAAGCAGCGTCGGCGCCAGCTTTTCCAGCATCCCCCAGACCGGGAAGTTGAAGGCGTTGATATGCACCGCGACGCCTTGCAACGGGGTGCAGACATGCTGGCCGACGAAGGTGCCCTCGCGGCTGAGCTGTTCGACCGCGCCGTCGAGGTAGACATGCCCATCGGGCATTTCGCGCCGCCCCTTGGAGGCGAAGACGAACATCGTCCCGATGCCGCCGTCGATGTCGATCAGGTGATCGGATTGCGTCGCGCCGGTCTCGAAGCTGAGGTCATACAGCGCCTGCTTGTGCTTGCCGAGTTCAACAGACAGCGCCTTCAGCATCCGGGCGCGATCATGGAAGGTCATCTTGCGCAGCGCCGGGCCGCCTGCATTGCAGGCATGGTCCAGCATGTCTTGCACCGGCAGCGCGCCGCCGGCGCGCGCGATCGGCTCTCCGGTTACCGCGCTTGCGATCATCCGCGCGCTGTCATCCGGCGCGATCCACGCCCCGGCGGCGAAACTCTTGACGTCCAGCAGGCTCATTTTTCCTCTCCTTTCAGCGCGCGGGTCAAACGATCGGCCAGCACCCAGCTTTTCGGGCTTTCCTCGGCCACGTCCTGCATGATGCGGGCAATCTCGGCCCATCCGCGCGTTTCGGCATAGTGCATCGGTCCGCCGCGCCAACGCGGAAAGCCGTAGCCGTAAAGCTTGACCACATCGACCGCAGCAAAATCCTCGGCGATGCCTTCCTCGACGATCCGCGCGCCCTCGTTGGCATAAACGGCGAGCAGCCGGTCGCGAATCTCGTCCTCTGTGTAACTTTTCCGCCTGATCCCGCGCTCGGCAGAATAGGCGCGGATCATTTCTTCCACCTCCGGGTCGCGCTGCCCCGTGCGGCTGCCCTCTGCATACGCGTACCAGCCCTTGCCCGCGCGCTGCCCCAGCCGCCCCTGTTCGCAAAGCGTATCGGCGATCCGCTCATACCGCTCCTCCGGGTCGCGCGTCGCCGCCTGCCGCTTGCGGTTGGCCCATGCGATCTGCAATCCCGTCAGGTCCTGTAACTCGAACGGTCCCATCGGCATGCCAAAGCCGCGCATCGCGGCGTCAACGTCGTGCGGGAGCGCCCCGTCAGCCAGCAGGTATTCCGCCTCGCGCCGATAGGCCGTGAGCATGCGATTGCCGATGAACCCATCACAAATTCCCGACAGAACCGTCACTTTCTTCAGCCGCTTGCCGAAGGCAAAGCCGGTGGCCAGCACATCCGCGTCGGTTTCGGGCGTGGCCACCACCTCGACCAGTTTCATGACATGCGCAGGCGAGAAGAAGTGCAGCCCGAGGCACCGGGCCTTGTCGGGGATATCGGCGAAAATCTCGCGCGGATCGAGGTAGGAAGTGTTGGTCGCAAGGATCGCCTCCGCGCCCAGCGCTTCGGCCAGGTTGGCAAAGACCTGTTGCTTGACGTTCAGATCCTCGAACACCGCTTCGATTGCAAGGCCGGCCCCGGCGGCAGCGGCGTAAGTGTCCACGGCCGAGAAGGCGCGCATTTTCTCATCATATTGATCTTGAGTTATTTTTCCGCGAGACAAGGCACCGCCGAGCAACCCTTCGACACGCGACAACGCGGCACGGGCCTCTTCATCGCTGCGCTCGATCAGGGTCACTTTCAAGCCGGCCAAAAGGCTCGACACGGCGATGCCCGCCCCCATGAGACCGCCACCGACCACCGCGACATGATCCACCGCGCGGCCGGTCGCGCCCGCGATGGCCTCGGGTTTCATCACCTTGCGCTCGGCAAAGAAGGCGTGGCGCAGGGCGCGGCTTTCAGCCCCGGCGCGCATCTCCAGATGCCGCGCGCGTTCCTTCGGCTGGCCCTCGGCAAAGGGCAAGGCTGCCCATTGCAGCGCTTCGAGGTTCAGGATCGGTGCCTGTTGGCCCTTGGCGGATTTCCGGATCTCCGTTTGCATTTGCGCATAGTCCGCCGCGCTGAGCGGAGCCACGCTGCGCACGCTGACAGGATCGGGCCGCACCGGCAGATCGGCGGCAAAGGCGCGCGCGGCGGCGGCGAGGTCGGTCTCGATCCGGTCGACGCCGCCAAGCGCCAGCAGCTCCTCGGCCGAATACATCCGACCCTTGCAGGCCATTTCGATCGCGGCTTGCATACCCACCAGCCGCGGGGCACGCTGCGTGCCGCCCGCGCCGGGGATCAGTCCGACATTGACCTCGGGCAGGCCGAACCGCGTTCCCGGCGTCGCGATCCGCCAGGCACAGCCCATGGCGATCTCGAACCCGCCGCCCAGCACGGTGCCATGCATCAGCGCAAGGAACGGCGCGTCGCTGTCCTCGATCATCTGCACCACGTCGGGCAGGTGCGGCAGCAGCGCGGGGCCATCGAATTCCGACATGTCACCGCCCGCAATGAAGGTGTTTCCGGCGCAGCGCAGCACCGCCAGACGGGCACCCACAACCTCAGCCACTGCCCGCTCCAGCCCCGCGCGCACCGCTTGCGACGTCGCGTTCACCGGCGGGCTGTCAAGCGTGACCCAAGCGATATCTCCGTCTTTTCTGACAGTTACTGGGCTTTCTTCGGTCATTGTATTCTCCCATCCCACGCAGCGCTGCGCGAATTTATTGACCAACCGTTCGGTTTATGCAAGAGATTCCTCTGCACGGGAGGAGCAAGCGCAGATGAGCGACACGATCAAACTGACGGATCACGGCGGGTGGCGGGAAATCACGCTCAACCGCCCCGACCGGCTGAACAGTTTCAACGACGAGATGCACCTTGCCCTGCGCGCCGCGCTGGAGGGCGCGCGCGAAACAGGCGCGCGGGCGGTGTTGCTGACCGGGGCCGGGCGCGGCTTCTGCGCCGGGCAGGATCTGGGCGACCGCGACCCGTCGAAGATGGCGACGCCGCCAGATCTTGGCGAAACGGTGCGCCGCTTCTATGCGCCCTTGGTGCGGCTTATCCGCGACCTGCCCTGCCCTGTCATTTGCGCGGTGAACGGCGTTGCCGCCGGGGCGGGCGCCAACCTCGCGTTGGCCTGCGATATCGTGTTGGCCGCCGAGAACGCGAAATTCATCCAGAGTTTCAGCAAGGTAGGCCTCATTCCCGACACCGGCGGAAGCTGGCACCTGCCCCGCCTTCTGGGCGAGGCGCGGGCCAAGGGGCTGGCGATGACGGCAGAGCCGCTGACCGCGCAAAGGGCCGAGGATTGGGGGCTGATCTGGCGCGCCTATCCCGATGAGAGCTTGCTCGAAGAGGCGCGCGCGCTGGCTGCAAGGCTTGCCACCGGTCCCACACTGGGCCTGTCGCTGACCAAACAGACCATACAGGCCGCCGCAACCAACACGCTGTCCGACCAGCTGGAACTTGAGGCCGACGCCATGAAAACCTGCGGCGAAAGCGCCGATTACGCCGAGGGCGTCAGCGCCTTCCTCAACAAGCGCGCCCCGGAGTTCACAGGCCGATGACACCGCAGGACCGCGCCCGCAAAAGTGCTGCGGCCATGTGGGCCGATGACAAGGCCTCGCCGTGGCTCGGGATGGAGTTGGTCGAGGTCGGTGAAGGCCACGCCACGCTTGCCCTGACCGTCGCGCCGCACCACGCCAACGGCCACGCCATCTGTCATGGCGGAGTGACGTTTTCGCTGGCCGACAGCGCCTTCGCCTTCGCCTGCAACAGCCGCAACGTGGCGACCGTCGCGCAGACCAACACCATCACCTACATCGCGCCCGCCCGCGTCGGAGACCGGCTCGCGGCCACCGCGCGCGAGGTCCACCTCGCCGGACGCAATGGCATCTATGACGTGACCGTGACCAACCAGAACGGCACCGTGATCGCGGAATTCCGGGGCCAGTCCCGCGCGATCAGGGGCCAGTTGTTCGAAGAATGAGGAAACCGACATGAAAGACCTGACCCCCGCCCGTGAAACGCTCGACCCGATCGAGATCGCCTCGCTCGACGAGATCCGCGCGCTGCAATTCGACCGGCTGAAATGGTCGCTGCGCCACGCCTATGACAACGTCTCGATGTATCGTGAACGGTTCGACAAGGCCGGCGTGCATCCCGATGATCTGAAACAGCTTTCCGACCTTGCGAAGTTTCCCTTCACCTACAAGGCGGATCTGCGTGACCATTACCCGTTCGGCCTTTTCGCCGTCCCGCGGGAGCAGATTTCCCGCGTCCATGCCTCCTCCGGCACCACCGGCAAGCCGACCGTTGTGGGTTACACCAAAAACGATCTCGACAACTGGGCCGACCTTGTCGCGCGCTCGATGCGCGCCAGCGGAACCCGGCCCGGCGACATCGTGCACGTGGCCTATGGCTATGGCCTCTTTACTGGCGGGCTCGGCGCGCATTACGGGGCCGAGCGGCTGGGCGCCACGGTGGTGCCGGTCTCGGGCGGGATGACGGAACGGCAGGTCACGCTGATCAACGATTTCAAGCCGACGACCATCATGGTCACGCCGTCCTACATGCTCAACATCCTTGAGCAGTTCCACAAGCTGGGGCTCGACCCGCGCGAAAGCAGCCTTCAGGTCGGCATTTTCGGGGCGGAACCCTGGACCGATGCGATGCGCGCCGAGGTCGAGCAGGCCTTCGACATGCACGCCGTCGACATCTACGGCCTGTCGGAAATCATGGGGCCGGGGGTGGCCAATGAATGCGTGGAAACCAAGGATGGCCCGGTGATCTGGGAAGACCACTTCCTGCCAGAGATCATCGACCCGCAAACCGGCGAGGTGCTGCCCGATGGCGAGCTGGGCGAACTTGTCTTCACCACGCTGACCAAGGAAGGCCTGCCGATGATCCGCTATCGCACGCGCGATCTGACGCGGCTTCTGCCCGGCACCGCGCGCAGCATGCGGCGCATGGAAAAGATCACCGGGCGCTCCGACGACATGATCATCCTGCGCGGCGTCAATGTCTTCCCGACCCAGATCGAAGAGCAGCTTCTGGCCACCGGCGGCCTCTCTCCGCATTTCCAGATCGAGCTTTACACTGCGGGCCGGATGGACGCGATGCGCGTGCATGTGGAGGCCGAGGGCGACGCTGCCGACGAGCTTTCCAGAACCGCCGCCGCGCGGATGCTGTCCAAGCGTGTCAAGGACATCGTCGGCATCTCGATCGAGGTCAACGTGGGCGATCCCGGCGCCGTGGCGCGCAGCGAGGGCAAGGCCAAGCGCGTCGTCGACAACCGCGACAAGAAGGGCTGACCCAAGTGGCCCGGACCATCGCCAAGGACCACGACCAGAAGCGCGAGCAGATCCTGCAATCGGCCGCCAAGATATTCGCCACCGAGGGCTTCGACCGCGCCTCGATGGCGCAGCTTGCGCGCGAATGCGGGATCTCCAAGGCCAATATCTACCACTATTATGACAGCAAGGATGCGATCCTGTTCGACATTCTCGACACCTATCTGTCGGGCCTGCGCGACGTGGTGCTGTCCGCCGATGAGCCGTGCCTGTCGCCCGAGGACCGACTGCGCCGCGCCATCCGCGAGATCTTGCGCGCCTACCAGGGGTCGGATTACGAACACCAGGTGCAACTCAATGCGTTGTCGGCCCTGCCGCAGGATCAACAGGACCGGATGCGCGCCTATCAGCGCGACATGGTCCGCTTCCTGTCCGATTGCCTGCGCGGTGCCGCGCCCGAGGTATTCGGCGATGATCGCGCCAGGCTGCGCGCGGTCACCATGTCGATCTTCGGGATGCTGAACTGGTATTACATGTGGAACACCGGCGCCGGATCGCAGGCGCGCGATGCCTATGCCAGCCTCGTGGCCGATCTCACCCTGAAAGGCCTGCCCGGCATCGGAGGGGCTTGCCCATCCGCGCCCGCCGGGGCAGGTTGAGCCCAGAGCGGGGTTGCGCCCGGCCAAACCGAAAAAGGCCCCTTCATGACCGCCCTGACGGAGATTGCCCGGCAACCCGGCCCGGCCGCGCTCGGCCTGGTGGCGGGCGGCGCGCTTTGGGGGCTGCTCTGGGTGCCGGTGCGCGCGATGGAAGGCGCGGGGCTGCACGGGGCGTGGCCCGGACTCGCGATTTTCGCCTTTGGCATCGTGGTGATGATCCCGATCCTTGTTGCCACCAAGGCGCGGATTCTGGCACATGTCTGGGTGCTGATCCCGTGCGGTCTGCTGACCGGCTGCGCCTTCAGCCTCTATACCAGCAGCCTTGTCCTGACCGACGTCGTCCGCTCCGTCCTGTTGTTCTACCTTACCCCGGTCTGGAGCACGATGCTCGGCCTTGCCTTCCTGGGCGAGCGGTTGACACCGGCCCGGGTCGGGGCGCTGCTGCTGGGGCTTGGCGGGCTGGTCACGATCCTGGGCGGCGGAGTGTTCCAGATCACCATGAACGCCGGCGACATGCTCGCGCTTGCCTCTGGCATATCGTGGGCTTTTGGCAGCTTCTTTCTCTACCGCGCGGGCAATGTCGCGGTGACCGAGCAGGTTTTCGCCTTCATCCTAGGCGCGTTCCTTGTGACCGCGCTGACCCTTGCCCTTGGCTGGTCGGTGGCGGGCGGCGGGGTCAGCGCCGATGCGCTGCGCGCGGCGGCGCCATGGGGGATGCTGACCGGGCTTGTCGTGGTGCCGACGCTGTTCCTGACGATCTGGCCCGCGACGATCCTGCCGCCAGCCCGCGTCGGGTTGTTGTTGATGAGCGAGATCATCGTCGGCGTGATCACCGCTGCGATCTGGTCTGGCGATCCGTTCGGCGCACGCGAGGCGGTCGGCGCGTCGATGATCGTTGGCGCGGGGCTGGTCGAAGTGCTCGGCCACCGCGCGCCGCGCGCGGCCTGAGCCGCGTCAGGGCACAGTCAGTCCGACCCGCCCGAGCGCCGCCCCCGCCTCCGCCTGCCAACGTGACAGCAGCGCGCCGCGCTCGGCATGGCGCAGCCCCATCGTGCGCAGATGATCGAACCGTGCGGCATCGCCCTGTCCGAAGCTTTCCGCCACGCGCGGCCACCAATAGGCGACGGAGGCTTGCAAATCGCCCCCCTGCCCGTCTTTGATCAGCCGCGCCAGCCCCTCCTCGGCCAGTTCGGCGTGGCGCAATTCCACCGGCGCAATGGCGCGGAACGCCTCGGCCAGCGGCTGGTAGGACACCATCTGCATGTCGCCAAGCTGCACCACCACGGCGCGGCCCATCAGAAGGTTCATCACCACCGCGTCGCCCCAGCCGGACAGCGGGTAGTTGAACACTGCAAGCCGCATGTCGTGTTCGCCGCGCCGCGCCCCGATATCGGCGTCACGGTCCAGCCGCGCGACCCAAGGGTGGTGATTGGCATAACGCGCGGTGTCGGCGCCGAAATCGCCCATGATCGTCAGCACCTTGTCGGCGTGATCGGTCTTTTCCAGCACGATCCGCGCCGCCGCGATCCGTTCCTTGATCCCCGGCCCGTCGTTGATGATATCGGCAAAACCCGCCGCCCCTGCCAGTTCGCTGTCGAGGAAACTGGCCATCAGTTTCATCAACTCGGCGCGGTAGCGCGGCGGCACGTTGGCCGGGCTGGTCAGCACACCGCCCTGTGCCAGGTAGTCCTCGATCTTCATATCCATCGCCTTGCCCCTTTACTGGTCATAGTCCACGACCACGCGGTCGCTGACGGGATAGGACTGGCAGGACAGGACATAGCCCTTTTCCACCTCGTAATCCTCCAGCGCGTGATTGGCGATCATCTCGACGTCGCCCTCCAGCACCCGGCAGCGGCAGGTGGAACAGACCCCCGCCTTGCAAGCGAAAGGCGCGTCCAGCGCGTTTTCCAGCGCCGCATCGAGCACGCTGACATCCTTGCCGACCATCACGGTTTGCGTCGCCCCGTCCAGCGTGATGGAAATCGACGCCTGATTGGCCGCGCTCGACGCCTGTTTCGAGACAACCTTGCGTTTCAGCCGTCCCGGCTGTGCCGAGGCGAAAAGCTCGAACTTGATCTGTGCGTCGGACAGCCCGTGCGAACGCAGCGCCCTGGCGATGCCCAGCATCATCGGCTCCGGCCCGCAGATGAAGGCCATGTCGACGCTGTCCATGTCGATCCAGCCGGTGCGCGCAAGCTGGCCGACCTTTTCCTCGGTCACGCGACCGGTGAAAAGCTCGATTTCCTGCGCGTCGGTGCCCAACACGTGGATGACGTTGAAGCGCCCCATGAAGAGGTTCTTGAGGTCCTCAAGCTCCTCTCGGAACATGATCGTGTTGACGCCCTTGTTGGCGTAGACGAGCGTGAAGCTCGACCCCGGTTCCTCGGCCAGCACGGTCTTGAGAATCGACAGAACCGGGGTAATCCCCGACCCGCCCGCGAAGCCGAGGTAATGGCGCGCCTGCCCGGCATCGAGCGGCGTGTGAAAATTCCCCATCGGCGGCATCGCTTGCAGGGTATCACCGACCTTCAGCTCCTCGTTCGCCCAGGTCGAGAAAGCCCCGCCCTCGACGCGCTTGATGCCTACTTGCAGGACGCCCTCGCCGCGCCCGGCGCAGATCGAATAGGAGCGGCGCAATTCCTCGCCGTCGAAGTCGCGGCGGAAGGTCAGGTATTGCCCCTGCTTGAAATCGAACGCCTCGGGATCCTCGGGTTTCAGGGTCACGACAACGGCGTCGCGGATGGTCTTGTGAACGTCAGTCACGGTCAGATCGTGAAAGCGCGCCATGGGGCTCCTCCCTCAGATGCACTTGAAATAATCGAACGGTTCAAGGCAGTCGCGGCAGCGCCACGTTGCCTTGCACGGGGTGGAGCCGAACTGGCTGATCCGCTCCAGGTTGGGGCTTTGGCACTGCGGGCAGCGGCTTGGCCCGCCTGCCGGCTGCGGCGGCGCGATACCGTAGGCTTCAAGCTTGGCGCGGCCTTCGTCGGTCATCCAGTCGGTGGTCCAGGGCGGCGAAATCTGGCGCTTCAGGTCCAGCTTCTCGATGCCGTGGGCGCGCAGCGCGGCCTCTACATCCAGCGCGATCACGCTGGTCGCGGGGCAGCCCGAATAGGTCGGCGTGATGGTGACGGCCAGGGTATCGCCCTGCCATGCCACGTCGCGGATGATGCCCAGGTCAACCAGCGAAATCGCCGGAATCTCCGGGTCCGGCACCTCGGCCAGCCAATGCCAGACCTGATCGGTCGCGGGGCGGGTCATCATGCTCACCACGCCGCCCCCGGATAGGCGCGCTGAAGCCATTGCATGCTGGTCAGCAGATGGCCCAGATGCTCGGTATGCATGCGGCCGTTGCGCCCGCCCTTGTGAACATAGCTGCCCTCGGGAAGGGTCAGCGTCGCCTCAGCCAGAACGCGGGCGGTGATATCGTCGTAGCCGGCGCGCAGATCGGCCGGGGCCGGGGCAATCCCGGCGTCGGCCAGAACTTCGTCCACCTTGTCTTTTTCGAACATCTCTCCGACGTAGGGCCAGAGATAATCGAGCGATTTCTGCATCCGGGTATGACTTTCCCCGGTTCCATCCCCAAGCCCCACAACCGTGTCGCCGGAGCGTTCGAGGTGATAGGTCACCTCCTTGTGGGCCTTCTCGGCAATCGCCGCGACACGCGGGTCGGCGGAGCCTTTCAGCCAATCGGTCATCCCATAGGACCACGCGTCATAGAGGAACTGGCGCATGAGCGTCTGCCCGAAATCGCCGGTGGGCAATTCGCACAGCAGCACGTTGCGGAAATCCCACGCGTCACGCAGGAAAGCAAGGTCATCGGCAGAGCGCGCCTTGCCCTCGACCTCGCCGGCCAGCCCCAGCCAGAGCTGCGTCTGCCCGATCATGTCGAGCGCCGTGTTGGCCAGCGCGATATCTTCCTCCAGCACCGGCGAATGGCCGCACCATTCCGACACCCGGTGGCCGAGGATCAGCGTGTTGTCCCCCATGCGCAGGAGAAACTGGAAAAGCGCCTCGTCACGGGTCATCACATGTGCCCCACTTCGTCGGGAATGTCGTAAAAGGTCGGGTGGCGGTAGATCTTGCTTTCCGACGGCTCGAACATCGGACCCTTCTCCGACGGGGAACTGGCCGCGATGTGCCTGGCTTCCACCACCCAGATCGACACGCCCTCGTTGCGGCGGGTATAGACGTCGCGGGCGTTCTTCATGGCCATTTCCGCGTCGGGCGCGTGCAGGCTGCCGACATGGCGGTGGCTGAGGCCGTGCTGGCCGCGAATGAAAATTTCCCACAGGGGCCATTCGTGTTTCATCCGGGATCTCCTTTCCCTTTGCTGGACGCGCCGCTCATCAAGCCCCGTTGGGCTTTCTTCGCGAAGAGAGGCCCGCAAAGGCCTCGATGAGCGCGCGGTGCCGTTATTCCGCCGCGACCTTGCGCGCGGCCTTCTTCTGCGCGTGGGCCATCAACCCTTCACGCACCCAGGCGCCGTCTTCCCATGCGCTCACGCGGTCCTTCATCCGGTCCACATTGCACGGGCCGTTGCCCTTGATCACGTTGAAGAATTCCGGCCAATCCGGCTCGCTGAAATCGTAGTGGCCGCTTTCCTCGTTCCACCTGATGCCCGGGTCGGGCAGGTCGAGGCCGAGGTATTCGATCTGCGGGATGGTCTGGTCGACGAATTGCTGGCGCAGCTCGTCATTCGACTTCACCTTGATCTTCCACGCCATCGACTGCTCCGAATGCACCGATTCCGCATCAGACGGCCCGAACATCATCAGCGCGGGGAACCACAGTCGATTGAGCGCATCCTGCGCTTGGCGCTTTTGTTCGGGCGTGCCGAAGGCCATCGCGCGGATCGCGTCGTAGCCCTGGCGCGCGTGAAAGCTTTCTTCCTTGCAGATCCGCACCATGGCGCGGCTGTAGGGCCCGTAGGAAGTGCGCTGCAACGCCACCTGGTTCACGATCGCCGCCCCGTCGACCAGCCAGCCCACGGCACCGATATCGGCCCAGTTGAGCGTCGGATAGTTGAAGATCGAGGAATATTTCATGCGGCCTTCGTGCAGCAGCTCGATCAGTTCATCGCGGCTGACACCAAGCGTTTCGGCAGCGGAATAAAGGTAGAGCCCATGCCCCGCCTCGTCCTGCACCTTGGCCAGAAGAATCGCCTTGCGCTCCAACGTCGGCGCGCGGGTGATCCAGTTACCCTCGGGCAATTGGCCGACCACTTCGGAATGCGCGTGCTGACCGATCTGTCGGATCAGCGTCTTGCGGTAGCCCTCTGGCATCCAGTCGCGCGGCTCGATCTTCTCGCCGGCGTCGATGCGGGCCTGGAACGCCTCCAGCAGGGCCGGGTCCTCGTTCGAGGCTTCGGATTTGATCATCTGTGCATACATGTTCGACTCCTCCGTCAGGATCTTTCGAGGATCAGGGCCGCGCCCTGTCCCACACCGACGCACATGGTGCACAGCGCGTAACGCCCGCCCGTGCGCTGCAACTGATAGGCCGCCGTCAACACCAACCGCGCGCCGCTCATCCCCAGCGGGTGGCCCATGGCGATGGCACCGCCGTTGGGATTCACATGGGCGGCGTCGTCGGGCACCCCAAGCTCGCGCAGGGTGGCAAGCCCCTGAGCGGCAAAAGCCTCGTTCAATTCTATCACATCCATCTGCTCGATGCTGAGCCCCGCCCTGGCCAGCACCTTGCGGGTCGCCGGCACCGGGCCGATGCCCATCACCCGCGGTTCCACCCCCGCCGCGGCCATGGCAACCACGCGCGCCATCGGCGTCAGGCCTTGCGCCTTTGCGGCTGCCTCCGACGCGATCAGCAGCGCCGCCGCACCATCGCAAACGCCCGATGCATTGCCCGCCGTCACCGTCTTGTCGGGTCCGTTGACGCCCTTCAACCCGGCCAGTTTCTCGACCGTGGTGCCGGGGCGCGGGTGTTCGTCGGTATCGACGGTGATCGGGTCGCCCTTGCGCTGCGGGATCGTCACCGGAGTGATCTCATCGACGAAACGCCCCGTTTCGTGGGCGGCCTGCCAGCGGGCTTGGCTGCGCGCGGCAAAGGCATCCTGGTCGGCCCGCGACACGTTGTAATCCACTGCCACGTTATCGGCCGTCTCGGGCATCGAATAGGTGCCGTAGGCGGCCTTCATCTTCGGGTTCGCGAAGCGCCAGCCGATGGTTGTGTCATAAACCGCATTGCTCCGCGAAAAGGCCGTTTCCGCCTTTGGCATCACGAAGGGTGCGCGGCTCATGCTTTCGACGCCACCGGCGATCATCAGGTCATAATCGCCGGCCCGGATCGCCCGTGCCGCCATGCCGACCGCATCCATGCCGGAGGCGCAGAGCCGATTGATCGTGGTGCCCGGCACACTGACCGGCAGCCCTGCCAGAAGCGCCGCCATCCGCGCCACGTTGCGGTTGTCTTCACCGGCCTGGTTGGCGTCGCCGTAGATCACGTCGTCAATCGCGCCCCAATCCAGACCGGGATTGCGCGCCATCAGCGCGGCAATCGGCAGCGCGGCAAGATCATCGGTCCGGATCGAGGACAGCGCCCCCCCGTAGCGACCGATCGGTGTCCGCGTGGCGTCGCAGATGAAAGCTTCCATGCTGTTTGCATCCTCCCAAGGGTGTCACAAATAACTGACCGCATGGTCGGGATATTCGGTCAAGCGATTCGGTGCAAGTCAAATGTTACCGGTTTTCTTCGGTCACGCTGTTTTTCGTAACACCCCGACCCGGACCAACACGGCCCGCAGGGCCGCGCGGGTCGCCCCGACAGGGGCGAAACCGACCCGATCAGCGCGCGTAAGGATCGTCGAGCGCCGGCAGCACCCGCCCCGAACACGCGCCGAAACCGATCCGGAACCCGTCGCCCTTGGCCGCCCCCAGCAGCGTCAGCGCGTCGCCATCCTCGAGGAAAGACCGCTCTGCGCCATCATCCAGCGTCACCGGCTCCTTGCCGCCCCAGGAAAGCTCCAGCAGCGATCCGCGCTGCCGCGGCTCTGGCCCGGAAATCGTGCCGGAGCCCAGCAGGTCCCCCACCCGCATCGGGCAGCCGGAGGTGGTGTGATGCGCCAGTTGCTGCGCGGCGGAATAATACATCTCGTTGTAATTGGTCTCGGCGATGACCGTGGGCGCCCCACCCTCGGGGGCCAGCGTCACCATCAGGTCGATATCGTAGATCATCGGCCCCGGTTCGCGCAGGTAGGGCAACAGCTCCTTCTCGCGCTCGGGCGTCGCGGTGCGGAACGGCTCCAACGCCGCCTTGGTCACGATCCATGGCGAAATCGAGGTCGCCGTCGCCTTGGCTTGAAACGGCCCCAGCGGCTGGTATTCCCAGGCTTGGATGTCGCGCGCCGACCAGTCGTTCAGCAGCACATAGCCGAAGATCATGTCGTCGGCCTCCTGCACACTGACCGGCCCTTGCGACGGCACGCCGACGATGGCGCCCATCTCCAGTTCCAGGTCAAATCGCTTGCAGGGCGCGAAGACCGGCGCCTCCATGTCGGGGGCTTTCAACTGCCCCCAGGGCCGGCGTACATCGGTGCCCGAGACCACGACTGACGAGGCGCGCCCGTTATAGCCTATGGGAATGTGCAGCCAGTTCGGCGGCAACGCGTTATCGGCGCCGCGAAACATGGTGCCCACGTTGGTCGCATGGTGCCGGCCCGCGTAGAAATCGGTGTACTCCGCCACGTCGAAGGGCATGTGCATGCGCACGGTGTCAAGCGGCAGAAGGAACGGCTCCACCCGGCCGCGCATCGCAGATCCCTTTTTGAGCAGCGCCACCAGCGCCGCGCGGAACCCGGTCCAGCCCTCCGGCCCCAATTCCATGAAGGCATTCCACGAGGGCTTGGAAAACACCGGCGGGTCGCCCGCGCTCAGGATACCGCCGGCCTCCAGCGCCGCGACATCAACCACCATGTCCCCGATCGCCACGCCGCAGCGCGGGGCGCTGTCCGCCGTCGAGAACACGCCGTAAGGCAGGTTGTTCAGGGGGAAATCGGTTTCGGGGTCGTTGGCGCTTTCGACCCAGCTTTCGCGCAATCCGGTCATCTCGTCCTCACTCGGCATCGGGTTGGTTTTCGGGGCGCGCCGCGTCGAATTCCGGCAGGGCCAGCGCCGCGCGCTCGATCTTGGTCAGGCGGGGGAAGGGCGCAAGGTCCACCCCCCATCTATGGGCGTTGTAAAGCTGCGCAACAAGGCAGATATCGGCAAGGTCCGGGGCCGCGCCGAAGCTGAAAACCGGCCCCTCGGGCAACAGCGCCTGGTAGGCGGCCAGCCCCTTTTGCATCCAGTGTTTCATCCACGCCACCCAGTCGTCCTGTGTCAGCCCGTGTTCGGATTTCAGCCGCGCGCCGAGCTTGAGGTTGTTGACCGGGTGAATATCCATGGCGACGACATGCGCGGCCGCCAGCACCTTGGCGCGGGCCAGCGGATCGGCGGGCAGCAGAGGCGGCTGCGGCGCCACCGCGTCGAGGTAGTCGAGGATCGCCAGCGACTGCGTCAGCGCGGTGCCATCGTCCAGCACCAGCACCGGCACCGCCTCGATCGGGTTCAGCGCCACGTAATCCGCCGCGCGCTGCTGCCCGGCGACGAGGTTCACCGGCACCGTGTCGTAAGACAGCCCCTTGAGGTTCAGCGCGATGCGCACCCGATAAGAGGTCGTGGACCGCCAGTAGCTGTAAAGCTTCATCTCCGCCTCGCCCAAATTTCTGCGCCGAAAATTTGCCCGGAATTTCAAGAATTCCGCCTCACGCTACTTCAGACCGGGCGTGCCGTCGAACTTCTTTTCCAGACTGTCCCAACAGTCGATATAATCGTCCTGCAAGGGCGCCTCTGTCGCCGCGAATGCCGTCAGATGTTGCGGGAAGCGGGTTTCGAACATGAAGCTCATCGTGTTGTCGAGCTTCTCGGGCTTCAGGTCGGCAGTCGACGCACCCTCGAAGGCGGTCTTGTCCGGCCCGTGCGGCAGCATCATGTTATGCAAGGACATCCCGCCCGGCACGAAACCCTGCGGCTTGGCATCGTACTGGCCGTAGATGTTGCCCATCAGTTCCGACATCACGTTCTTGTGGTACCATGGCGGGCGGAACGTGTCCTCTGCCACCATCCAGCGTTCGCGGAACAGCACGAAGTCGATATTTGCGGTGCCCTCGACGCCCGAGGGCGCAGTCAGCACGGTGAAGATCGACGGGTCGGGATGGTCGAACAGGATCGCGCCGACCGGGCAATAGGTGGTCAGGTCATACTTCACCGGTGCGTAATTGCCGTGCCAGGCCACCACGTCGAGCGGGCTGTGCCCGATCTGCGTTTCGTGGAACTGGCCGCACCACTTGATGGTCAGGCTGGACGGCACCTCGCGGTCCTCAAAGGCGGCCACCGGCGTCTTGAAATCGCGGCGGTTGGCCATGCAGTTGGCGCCGATCGGCCCGCGCCCCGGCAGGTCGAACGTCTGGCCGTAATTCTCGCAGACAAAGCCGCGGCAGGGGCCTTCCAGCACCTCCACCCGGTAGACCAGCCCGCGCGGCAGGATGGCGATTTCCTGCGGCGCAAGGTCGATCACGCCCAGTTCCGTGCAAAAGCGCAGGCGCCCCTCCTGCGGGACCACCAGCAATTCGCTGTCGGCGGAGTAGAAATAGCTGTCCACCATCGACTCGGTCACAAGGTAGACATGGCTGGCCATCCCCACCTGCGTGTTGACGTCGCCCGCCGTGGTCATGCTGCGCATGCCGGTCAGCCATGTCAGCGCCTCGTCGCCATGCGGCACCGGATCCCAGCGGTACTGGCCCAGCGAAATGACGTCCGGGTCCACGTGCGGCGCGGATTTCCAGTAGGGCAGGTCGATCTTCCTGTAGCGCCCCGAATGCTTCACCGAAGGCCGGATGCGGTAGCACCATGTCCGCTCGTTCTGGTGGCTCGGTGCGGTGAAGGCAGTGCCCGAAAGTTGCTCGCCGTAAAGCCCGTAATTGCATTTCTGCGGGCTGTTCTGCCCCTGCGGCAGGGCGCCGGGCAGCGCCTCCGTTTCGAAGTCGTTGCCGAAACCGGGCATGTAGGGCAATTCGTTGGCGCGGGTGGCGGCAGTCACCATCCCGGCGGGAAGATCATGGGTCGTCATCGCGCGTCTCCTTGTCGTCGGGCCGCGCGCGGGGCCTCTCCCACCCCGAGGCGCGGCCTTGGCCCTCAGGCCTTGTTCAGTTCCCTGGCGTGCAGCCAGTCGGCATGTTTCGGCGCCTTCTTGGTCTGCGACCATTCTTCCAGCATGTCCCATTTCACCGCATCCATGCGCTTGAGCAGCGCTTCTTCCTCGGGGTCCGGGCAGGCCAGTTCGACGCGGTGCCCGCTCGGATCGAAGAAATAGATCGAATGGAAGAGGGAATGATCGGTGACGCCCAGAACATCGACGCCGTTGGCCTCCAGATGCTCCTTGAAGGCCAGCAATTCGTCGCGGTCCCTTACCTTGAAGGCGATATGCTGCACCCATTCGGGCGTGTTCGGATCGCGGCCCATCTCGGGCTTGGTCGGCAGCTCGAAAAAGGCCAGCACGTTGCCGTTGCCGGCATCGAGAAAGACATGCATGTAGGGGTCTGGCTCGTGGGTCGAGGGCACGTGATCCTCGGCGATGGCCAGCACGAAATCCATGTTGAGCATCTTGTTATACCACTCCACGGTCTCTTTCGCGTCCTTGCAGCGATAGGCAACGTGGTGAATCTGGTCGATCTTCATGCCGGTTCCTCCTCTTTCAGCATGGCGGCGGTCAGGGCTGCGGACAGCACCCCCCGGTCGCCGATATGGTTGGCCAGCACCAGCACCAGACGGGCGTTGAGCGCATCGCTCTCGGCCTTGGTCAGGCCCTCGTGGGCGGCCAGAAGCTCGGCGTAGAAATCATCCGCGCCGGGAATGTTCGGGGTCAGGTTGAGGTCGGACATGGGGCTTACTCCTTGCCGATGGCGCGTTTCAGGGCGGCCTCGACGGCACCCGCGTCGAAGGACGGCCAGCGCGCGGCAACGTGCTGGTCGGGGCGGATGAGGTAGACGGCGCTTTCGGCCTCGCCCAGATACCGCTCGCGGATTTCCGGGGTCGCCTCCACCGCCAGCCGGTCGATCTCCAGCCCCTCGCACGTCAGGCTGTCGGGTGCCTCGGCCCCGATCGTCAGCAGCGTGAAGCGCCCGCCAAGTTGACCCAGCAGATAGCCCTCGCCCAGCGGCGCATCGGCGCACGGGCTGCCGGGGCGCGACCGCGCCGGGCCGCCTTGCAGCGCGTCGGCGGTGTTGAGCGGCGAGCCGTCATAGGTGCAAGGCACGCTCAACCGACCGGAATTCACCAGCGGCCGGGCGAATTCATATCGCTCGCTCAGGTCCAGAACCGCGTCGCGCAGGATACGGCTCATCTCCGATTTCGGGGTGATGAAATCGGTCGAGCGGGTGGAATTCATGATGTTCTCGTCGGCGCCGTGGACGCGTTCGACATCGTAACTGTCGAGCAGGGTTTCCGGCGCCGTGCCGTCCATCACCAGTTTCAGTTTCCAGCACAGGTTGTCGGTGTCCTGAAGCCCGGAATTGGCCCCGCGCGCACCGAACGGGCTGACCTGATGGGCCGCGTCGCCGGCAAAGATCACCCTGCCCTGGCGGAACTTCTCCATCCGCCGACACTGGAAGGTGTAGATGGAAACCCATTCCAGCTCGAACTTCACGTCCTCGCCCAGCATCGCCTTGAGCCGCGGGATGACGTTTTCCGGCTTTTTCTCTTCTTCCTTGTCGATATCCCAGCCCAGTTGCAGGTCGATCCGCCAGACGCCATCGGGCTGCTTGTGCAAAAGCGCCGACTGGCCCCGGTTGAACGGCGGGTCGAACCAGAACCAGCGTTCGGTCGGAAAATCGGCCTCCATCACCACGTCGGCGATCAGGAAATTGTCCTCGAAGACGCGGCCCACGAAATCGAGCCCCATCATGGACCGCGTGGGCGATGCCGCGCCGTCGCAGGCAATCAGCCACTCGGCCTGAAGCGGGTATTCGCCGTCCGGCGTATCGACCAGAAGGTCGACATGATCGCCCTTGTCGGCGACTCGCAGCACCTTGTTCAGGCCCCGGATCTCGATCGGCGCGCCCGTCTCCTGCATCTCGCGCACCCGGCGCACGAGGTATTCCTCGAAGTAATATTGTTGCAGGTTGATGAAGGCGGGGAATTCGTGGCCCTCTTCCGGCAGCAGGTTGAAGTCATAGACCTGCCGCTCGTCGAAGAAGACCTTGCCGATGTTCCACTTCACACCCTTTTCGGCCATCTCGCGGCCACAGCCCAGCCGGTCGAGAATCTCCAGCGGCCTCTTGGCATAGCACACCGCGCGGGACCCGAAGCTGACCTTGTCGTTGTCGTCCAGCACGACGACCTCCACCCCCTGCTGGGCAAGGTCGATGGCCGCGCCGAGCCCGATCGGACCCGCCCCGATCACCACCGCCTTGTGGCGCACCGGCGTGTCGGCGTCCTGGTCCGGGGAGCGCGCGTAGGCATAAAGCGGTACCTCGAAGATCTTCCTGTCACTCATCTGGTTCATCGTCTCGCCTCCTCCCCGAGGATCATGTCCAATAGGCCGCGGCACTTGGCACCCGGCCATACTCAAGATGAAAATCGTCCAGTTGCGGCGGGTCGATCCCGGCCTCCGCCACCATCGTGTGGGCCTGCCCCCGGTGGTGGATCTGGTGCTGGAAAAGATGCAGCAGCAGCGCGCCCACTTTTTCCTGTGCCGGCCCCTCGCGGCGCTCTGTTACCCGGCTCTCGTCCAGAATCGCGGGCGTCAGGCCGCGGCAGAATGCGGCCAGCCGCTGGTCCGCCTCCGCCTGCGCTTTCGCCAGTTCGGCCACATTGCCGATCTCGTCGCGGTCATAGACCGACCGCCCCAGACCGCCCGCCTCCAGCGCATCGAGGTAGTAGAGGTCCACCTCGTGGATATGGTTCAGCGTCGCCTTGAGCGACGGAAAGAAGCCCGGTCTCTGCGCCGCGAACGCCTCCTCCGACAGCCCTGCAATCGCGCCGAAGAGCGTGGCATTCGCCCAGGCGTTGTTCAGGGCCATGGTCAGGAACGGATCGCGCATCGCACCTTACCCCTGCAATTGCTCCCACATCTCGATATCGCGCTGCGCCGTCCAGATGCGCGGCGTGTCGATGCCGCGGGCCTCGTCATAGGCGCGGGCGACGTTGAAGGGCAGGCAGTGCTCATAAATCGCGTAGTCGCTGAACTTGGGGTCACAGGCTTCGCGCACCGCCTCCCACGCATCTTTCAGCGTGCCACCCCTCGCCGCGACCCGCGCGGCGGGCTTGTAGGTGCTGGCCACGAAATCGCGGGTGTTCTCGATCGCGGCGTTCACCATCTCGCGGCCCATCAGCGCGTCGCCGCGCCCCGGCGCGATGGCATCGACATCGAACCACTTGATCGCGTCGAGCGTATCGCCCCAGTCGGAAAAATGCCCGTCGCCGCAATAGCAGGCGGAGTGATATTCGACGATATCGCCGGTGAACATCACGTTCTGGTCGGGCACATGGATGACGGCATCGCCCGCCGTGTGGGCGCGGCCCAGATGCATGATATCAACCCGCCGGTTGCCCAGGTAAACGGTCATCGCGTCGGAAAAGGTCGTGGTCGGCCAGGTCAGGCCGGGAATGCTTTCGTGCCCTTCGAACAGGCGCGGGAAACGCTGGAACTCGCTGTCCCAGTCCTCCTGCCCGCGCTCGACGACCATCGCGCGCGCCGTGTCCGACATGATGACCTGCCCCGCGCCATAGGCCGAGGCGCCCAGCACCCGCACCGCGTGGTAATGGGTCATCACAAGGTGGCTGATCGGCTTGTCGGTGACCTCGCGCACCTTTTCGATCACCTTGCCCGCAAGACGCGGCGTCGCCTGCGCCTCGACGATCATCACCGATTCGTCACCGATGATGACGCCGGAATTGGGATCGCCCTCGGCGGTGAAGGCCCAGAGCCCCTCGCCGACCTCGGTGAATGAAATCGTCTTTTCGGTCATGTCCCCCTGGGACGCGAAGGCCTTGGCCATGGTCCGGTATCTCCCTGTCAACGCGGTGATGACGGTGCGGCCCCGTAGCGCCTTTCCGTCGGTCCTGCTCCCTGATATCGTTGCGCTTGCAACAAAAGTCAATACCGTTGCAAGTGCAACGAAGCGGACCGGCAGGCAGGCAGGCAATGACGACACGCGATTTCAGACTGGCCGACTTCCTGCCCTACCGCCTTGCCGTCCTGTCGGAACGGATCAGCCGCCGCCTGTCGCGCATCTACGAGGCGGAGGCCGGGCTCTCGATGGCGGAATGGCGGGTGATGGTGCATCTTGCGCGCTGCCACGCGGTCTCGGTGCGCGAGATTCATGGCTGCGCGAACCTCGACAAGCCCCGCGTCAGCCGCGCGGTCAGCCGACTTGAAACCGCCGGGCTGGTGGAAAAAACCGGCAGCGCCACCGACCAGCGGCTGTTGGTGATTTCGCTGTCGAAACGCGGTCGGGCCCTGCTCGACCGCATCCTGCCGCCCGCGATCGCCTACGAGGCCCGTCTGTTGGCCGCGCTCAGCCCCGCCGACAGGGCAGCGCTCGACATCATTCTCGAAAAGCTCCACCGCGTACTCGATGCCGACGCGCAGGCGCGTCCCCGCTCCCGCCTCGACATCCCCCGCGACACCGCCGAATAGGCGACGACCGGCCCGGTGCGACGCAACGCGAAACACCCCCGGCTTTCATCCCGGCCACAATACCTCGGGGGGGGGGCGGCAGGCGTGGAGGGGGATCCGAACGCCTTTACAGAACAGTGGCTTCGGCACAGCGGCCGTCAGTTTCCCCATATTTCCCTGAAAAAAATCCCAACACCCTGTTCCGAGGGAAGGGACGTTGGCAGGGTCACCAGATCATATCAACTCCGCCACCACACCAACAGCTTTGATCGGGTCGCGGGCAAGGATATGATGGACGAAAACCGAATGGCCGCGTCCCACAACGGCGTTTCGACGATGCGGGGCTTCGGCCGTGGTTTGGCGTGTCCATCCTAACCCCGCGTCGGCTGGAAAACCTCCTGAAGTCCCACATCTAGACCTCCACCCAGCCTTCACCCGTGCGGAGGCGATGGCGGATCGTGTTCGTTTGCCCCAATGTCTGCTCGATGAAGCATCCCTTGCGGGCCGCGGCGACCAGCGCGCGCTGCCGTTCCAGAGGCGCGTCGCTGTCGATACGGATATCGACCTCGAAGCTTCTCGGGGCAGTCTCGTAGACGGGCGGGGCGGGCTGCCAGTCCCAAATCACGCGGACCTCGACCTGCAGGTCGGTGAGCGGCACCTTGAGCCGCTTTGCGAAGGCGCGGATCTGGGTCATCACGCATCCCGTCAGCCCACCGACAAAGAGCGCGAGCGGCGGCGGTGCAGTCGCCTCGCCACCGTGGAAGGCCCCCTCGTCGGTAGCGAGCGAAAAGTGCTCCTCGAACGGCTCTACCATGCGGACCGATAACTCGTTGCGCATCTTGCCGGTCGCGGTGCCGGTGCAGTCGAAGCGGACTGCGGCCGAGGTCTTGGGGAACTCTGTCATTTTGGCGTCCTCTCATTCCAGTGCAACAATGGCACCCCACGCAACGGAACCTGCGCCCACCGTCGGGTGCGTTGTGCACGACGCCCCATGGGCATCCGCCGTCCAGAGGCTGCCATCCGGTTCGGCGAGACTGCATTCGGGGCGCTGTAGCGCCTCGCCGACATGGGACAATGCGGCGCGATTGATCTCGAATCCGTTGATCGGGTCAGATCGCGACACGATCCGCACCTTTCAGCCCGAGGATTTTGCGCGCCTCGTCCGGCGTGGCGATCTCATGGCCCTGAAGTCTCAGGATCTGCGCGATCTTTTCGACCTGCTCGGCGTTCGATTTCGCCTTCTCGCCCTTCGCGATGAAAAGGGAATCCTCAAGACCCACGCGGACATGCCCGCCCATCATTGCGGCCGTTGCCGCGATTCGCATCTGCTGCGCGCCGGCGCCGATGGCCGACCACTGGTATGCGTCGCCAAAGAGCTTGTCGGCGGTCTTCTTGAGGAACATCAGGTTGTCGATTTCCGCCGAGATACCGCCGAGGATGCCCATGACGAACTGCACGAAGATCGGCGCCTTGAAGTACCCCTGGTCAAGGCAGAATTTCAGGTTGTAGAGGTGGCCCACGTCATAGCATTCGTGCTCGAACTTCACGTTGTGGGGATCGCTGCCCAGGTCCTCGGCCACCATGCGGATATCGGCAAAGGTGTTGCGGAAGATGTTGCCTTCCATTGATCGAATATAGCCTTCCTCCCAATCTTCCTTCCACGTGTCGTAGCGGTCGGCGAGCGGATGGATGGAGAAGTTCATGGACCCCATGTTGAGGCTGCACATTTCGGGGCTGAAACGTTGCGCGGCAGGGATGCGTTCGGCGACCGTCATGACCGGGTTGCCGCCGGTGCTTATGTTGATGACCGCGTCGGTGGCCTGCCGGATCCGCGGCAGGAAAAGATCGAAATGCGCCGGATCGACGGACGGTGCGCCGGTCTCGGGGTGGCGCGCGTGCAGGTGTATGATGGCCGCGCCGGCCTCCGCCGCCGCGATGGCCTGATCGGCGATGTCGTTTGGCGTCACCGGAAGGGCTTCGGACATGGTGGGCGTATGGACGGCTCCCGTAATTGCACAGGTGATAATCGTTTTGGACATGTTTACTCCTCCAGAATGGCGACGGCACGGGTGAAGCCGGCGGAGGCCGCCTTGATCTTCACGGGGAAGCAGCAGACGGTAAAACCGGTTGCGGGCAGGCTCTCGAGGTTGGCGAGCTTTTCCATATGGCAGTAGCCGATCTCCATCGACGCGCGATGCCCCTCCCAGATGATCGAGGGGTCGTGCATCTCGGCCCAGCGCTGCGCCGTGTGGGAAAAGGGCGCGTCCCAGGACCAGGCGTCGGTGCCGGTCACCCGCACGCCGCGCTCCAGCAGGTAAAGCGTCGCCTCGCGGCCCATTCCGCAGCCGGAATGGATGTAGTCGGGCTGGCCGTATTTTGCCCCGGCCGAGGTGTTGACGACGACGATGTCGAGCGGCTGGATCTCGTGACCGATCCGTTCCAACTCTGCCTCCACATCGGCGGCGCTGACGACGTGACCGTCGGGCAAATGGCGAAAGTCGAGCTTCACGCCCGGGTTCATGCACCAGTCCAGCGGCACCTCGTCGATGGTCATCGCGCGCTTGCCGCCGTCCATGGTGGAATGATGGTGATACGGCGCATCCAGATGCGTGCCGTTATGGGTGGCGACCTTCAGGAACTCGATCGCCCAGCCCTCGCCGCCGGGCAGATCCTCGCGCTTGAGGCCGGGAAAGAATCCCATGACCTGTTCAGCGGTCTCGTCGGGGCGCATATAGGTAATCTCGGGCAGCATGATCGGCGGGTCCGAGGCGATGTCGGCCTCCAGCGCCACCGAGATGTCGACGATATGTCTGGGCATGAAAACCTCCTAGCGGCCCAGAAGGCCGGTTGCGATCTCGGGCACGGCGATCACCGCGCCGAGGCAGATCAGCATCATCAGCGCGAAGGGCGCGGCGCCCAGGAAGATGTCCGACAGCGAGATGTCGGGATCGTCGAGCGTCGACTTGATGACGTAGACGGATATGCCGAAGGGCGGCGTCAGAAGGCCGATCTCCACCGCGATGACAGTGATGATCCCGAACCAGATCAGGTCTATTCGCATGGTCTGCACAATGGGCAGCATGAGTGGCACGAGGATCAGCATGATCGACGAGGAGTCGAGGATCATGCCGAACAGGATCACCACCAGCACGTAGAGCAGGATGAAGGCGATCGGTGTCAGGTCGGCCGCCACGACCATGCCGCCGAAGGTGCCGGGCAGGCCGGAGAAGGCGAGCATCCGCGAATACATCTGCGCCGCGATGATGAGAAAGCAGACCGAGGCGGTGACGAGGCCGGTCTCGACCAGCACCTGCCAGAGCGAACGAAGCGTCAGTGTGCCCTTCGCGAAGCCGATGACAAGTGCGCCGATCGTGCCCATCGCGCCTGCCTCGACGGGGGTGAATATCCCGCCGTAAATGCCGCCCAGCACCAACAGGATCAGCAGGGTGATGGGCCCGCCCTTCGCGACAAGGTCGCGGGACGAAAAGTCTCCGCCACCCTCGCTGAGGGTCTCGCCCACGAAGCCGGGAAGGAAGGTCGCCATCAGGACCGTCCCGATCCCGAAGAAGACCGCGAGCAGGAGGCCGGGGCCGATCCCCGCGAGAAACAAAGCGCCGACGCTTTGCTCCGTCAGGAGGCCGTAGAGGATCAGCAGCAACGAAGGTGGGATCAGCATTCCCAGCACTGACGATCCTGCCACAACGCCGACGGAGAAGCGCGGCGTATAGCCGTGGCGCCGCATCTCGGGCACCGCGAGGCGGGTGAAGACGGCGGCCGAGGCGATGGAGATGCCGGTGATGGCAGCGAAGATCGTGTTGGCCCCGATCGTGCCCACGCCGAGCCCGCCCCTGATACGCCGGAACATGGCGTTGGCCACGTCGAAGGCGTCGCGGCCCATTCCCGACTGGCTGACCACGAAGCCCATCAGCACGAAGAGCGGCACGACGCCGAAGAAGTAGCTCGAAATCGCGTCATTGGCCGCCAGTCCCAGCATCCGCGAGGCCAGCACGACGGAATCCATCATGATCCAGACGCCGACGAAGCTGCACAGGATCAGCGCCACGGGCACGTAGAGGCCAAAGAGGATCAGCCCGCCCATGGCCCCGAGCGTCATTATTCCCACCGTGAAGTCCGTCACTGCGCGTATCCCATGTAGCGACGGACGATCCGCGCCGCGAATTGCAGAAGGAGAAGCCCCGCACCGATCAGGAGCATAAGTTTCACGGGCCATGTCGGGGCGGTGAAGTCGCCTATTGCGCCGACAAAGTCGTTTCGTTCCCACGACCTGACGAGGTTCGGCCAATGGGCGTAGAGGATTGCGGCCAGAACCCCGATGCCGAAGACGTCGAACAGCGTCTCAAGTCCGCTGGCGAAGCGCGGCGCCCGTCGCTTGAGCACGTTGAGAACCCCGTCGCTGCGCGTCATCCGCCCGGCCTTCAGCGCCATGGGCGCTTGCAGGAAGACGATGGCCACGATGGAGAGCGAGACGAGCTCCGGCACGCCGGAGATCGGCGCGCCGAAGAGGTTCCGTCCCGTCACGTCGGCGCCGATCAGCACGACCAGTGCGAAGATCAGGAGCGAGCCCGTCACATTCGCCGCCATCGTGACCGCGTCGAGCCAGCGCAGGATACGCGCCTGGCCCGGCGCGGTCGTATCGTCGGTCGCACTCACTCCCGGTCCCAGTCACGCAGCGGGGTGGCCCCGGCCTCGCGCATCGTCTCCATGTAGAGCGTCAGAATCTCGCTGCCGGGTGCGCCCTGCGAATCGAGCTGGCTTGCCCATTCCCGCGCGGCGTTTTCCATGCCGGCGGCCCATTCCTCACGCATTTCCACGCTCGCTTCGGTGATGGTGGCACCGTTCTCGGCCATCGTGGCGAAGGCCGTTTCGACGGCTGTTTCCAGCTGGTCGAGATACCACTCGCGCGCCGCGTCCGCGCCCGAATGGAGCGCCTCCTGCGCCTCTGAAGGCAGGCTTTCGTACCACGCCTCGTTGGCGCAGAGACCGCCGGCGTACTGAGCGCCGAGGCCGAAACGCGTGACGTAGGGCGCGACTTCGTAGAGACGGCCGGGCAGAGCGGCCGAGGCAAAGACGATGACACCGTCGTAGACCCCGGTCTGAAGCTCGTTGTAGTAGGTCGTGAGGTTGCCCGACACGCCCACAGCGCCCGTGCCCGACAGCCAGTTGATCGCTGGCCCGGGTGCCGCGATCTTGCGGCCCTCGAGGTCATCGAGGCTTTCCACCGGGAAATCGGTCATCAGCAGGTAGTCGTCGATACCCACAGGCGCGCCTAGATAGACGACGCCGTTGGCTTCCCACGGCGCGGCCATGCGCGGGTCCTCGCGTTGGAGTCTGTCCATCAATTCACTGACCTGCCGGGGATCGTCACTGACGAAGGGCGTGTAGTAGGTGACGTTCAGCACCGCGAGCTTCGCAGGGTCGAACAGGCTCTGGCAGACGCCGATTTCGGCAAGACCGGCTTCCACGGTCTCAAGCTCGTCACCGACGCCAGCGATGGAGCCGCCATACTGGCCGCTGAAGCGCATATTGTGGCCGGCATTTTCCAGCGCCGCGTTCACGCCCGGCGCGAAGGCCTGGTCGATCATCTGCACCCAGCGAAATACAGGCGGATGCCCGGCTACGACCGTTGCAGAGAAGTCGTCCGCCGCCGCTACGGCAGGCAAGGCGGCCAGACAGGCCGCTGCGATGGTTCTGGTCTTCATATTCAGTCCTCCCTTTTGTCTTTCCCTATTTCAGGGGCGTGCCGACACTGCACTGGCGCCCCCTGCGACGAAATCCGTCAAGGCCGTAACGAGTTCGCCGTCCTCCAACGGTTTCTCCTCCCGTCCCATCAACCTTTCGAGGCGGCCGTCCCGCGAGATCACCGAGGCAAGAACGCCAAGGGCCATCTGGTATATCATCCCGGCCTGTGCCGTCCCGATATCCGGCCGCGCCCGCGTGATCGCTTCGATGAAGATCCGCGCGGTCGGGTCGTAGCATTCGCGCACCAGCGCCTGGTCGCGCGGACGCCCGACGATCAGACCCGCAAAGATGCGCGCATAGGCCTTGCCCCCGCCTTCGGCCCCCAGGGGCGGGCGGAAGAGCGCCTCGATGACGTTCCGCAGAGCGTCATCCGCAGCGAAATCCACAGCGGACAGAAGTGCCATGCGCGCGTCGTTGATCTTTTTCGACCGTGCGCGGATCACCTCTTGGTAAAGCCGATCCTTGGAGCCGAAGTGATAGTGAAGCAGCCCCTGGCTAACGCCCGAGCGCGACGCAATGGCCTTCATCCCCGCTGCTTCGAATCCCGCCTCCGCGAACACCTGTTCCGCCGCATCGAGAATGCGGGCGAGCGATGCGGTTCGCTCAGTGCGCTGCGATGCAAGCTGCTGTCCCATGCAAATATCGATGGCGCTGACTGATCGATCAGTCAAGCAAAAATTCGCGTTTCCGAGATGGAGAGCCATGACCCCGCAGCGCGCCGCCCTTGTTGGTCTTGCTCACGCAGGGCCGCAATCTTGCGGGCGAAGATATTGATGATGACGGCGACGCAGACCATCCCTGCCCCTGTCGACACATAGGCGAATTCTGACACCCAGGTCTGGTTGGGCAGGGCTGCCACGAACTTTCGGTTGACCTTTCCATCCGGGCAAGGCTGCGCCGGATCGGGGATTTTTGTCTTCTTCCGCCCTCGCACAACTCCTTGTAAACCATGAACAATGTCTCACGGCGTGGCGTAAGCGCACCAACCTCCTCAAAGGCCCCGGTTTGATCAGGACGCCACGGCGGGCAACCGGCACAGGATCCCGCCGATGAGCGCCAGCGAAGAGGCCGCAGGATCGACGCGCGCCAGCGCGGCGAAATCCATGTCGGTCTGCACGAACGGCGTGCAGGGTGAACCCCCGGTGCCGGGGACACCCTCCTGTTTCGGCACCTCAGCGCGCCATCGCCAGCACCCCATCCACGTCCAGATGCCGCTCCATATGCGTGGCCAAACGGTCCAGCGTGTCCTCGACGACCTGCCCGTAGGACGCCGCGCCCGCAACCGCCCCGAAGCCGGTCAGGAACGCCCGTCGGAACGCATCTTCTGCAAACATTCCATGCAGATAGCTACCCTGCACACGGCCATCGGCCGATCGGGCGCCCTCATCTTCCCCGCCGATCCGCGCAAAGGGCCGCGCCCGGTCCGGCCCCTCGCTGCGCCCGATATGGATCTCGTAACCCGACATCGCCGCCCCCGAGGCGACATGCACCGCCGCGACCCGGTCGAGGCTCTTGTCTGCGCACATCCGCGTCTCGACATCCAGAAGCCCGAGGCCCGGCGTCGTCCCCACCGCGCCCTCGATCCCGTCAGGGTCGTGCACCACCTTTCCAAGCATCTGATATCCGCCACAAATTCCCAAAACACAGCCCCCCCGGCGCAGATGCGCGGCCAGGTCCACATCCCAACCCTGCGCCCGCAGGAAGGCCAGGTCGCCGCGGGTCGACTTGCTGCCCGGCAGGATCACGAGGTCAGTATCTCCGGGAATAGCCTCCCCGGCCCGCACCATGCGCAACGCAACGCCCGGTTCCTGCGCCAGCGGATCGAGATCGTCGAAATTGGCGATCCGGCTAAAGGCAAGGCAAGCCACGTTCAGCCCCGTCCCTGCGCCTTTCGACGGCAGATCGAGCGCATCCTCGGCGGGCAATTTCGCGGCATCGGCAAAGAACGGCAGCACCCCCACGCCGCGCCAGCCGGTGCGCGCTTCGATCAGCCGGTAACCATCGTCGAACAGGCTGACATCGCCGCGGAACTTGTTGATAAGGAAACCGGCGATCATCGCTTCATCGCCCGGGTCCAGTACCGCCTGTGTGCCGACCATCTGCGCGATGACGCCGCCCCGGTCGATATCGCCGACCAGCACAACAGGCACATTGGCGGCCCGCGCAAAGCCCATATTGGCGATATCGCCGGCGCGCAGGTTGACCTCCGCAGGGCTGCCCGCACCCTCCGCGATCACCAGGTCATAGCGCGATTTCAAGCGGTCGAAACTGTCGAGCACCGGCGCCATCAGCCCAGGTTTCAGGCCCGCGTAATCACGCGCCCGGACGGTCGCAAAACGCTTGCCCTGCACCACCACCTGCGCGCCCAGATCGGTCTCGGGCTTCAGCAGAACCGGGTTCATGTCCACGACCGGGTCCAGATCGCAGGCCAGCGCTTGCAACGCCTGCGCCCGCCCGATCTCGCCGCCGTCGACGGTCACCGCGGCATTGTTCGACATGTTCTGCGGCTTGAACGGCGCCACCGACAGCCCCCGCGCCCGCGCCGCCCGGCACAGCCCCGCCACCACAAGCGACTTGCCCACGTTTGACCCGGCCCCCTGGATCATCAGCGCCTTGCCCATGTCAGCCCGTCCCAACGGTTCGGGCGAAAAACCCGCCACGTGGCTCATCAGCGCCCGAAGGTTCGCAAAATGTGCACCCAACGGCCCGACCGCTACAACCCGCTGACAGGACAGGAGACTCCGGCGAAGGTATTGTCGCCAAGTTGAAAGCGAAACCCGCAACAGGTCGGCACCGAGCCCGGTGCTGCCGGGGCAGGTCGGGCACGGCGCTTTCACCTTGGGCTGTCATCGGGACCTCTCCGTGTAGCGTACCGCAGTCCAATCGTGGCACGTTAACCTCAACCACGACTCGCACAGCGAAAGCCTGAAGGGAATCCCAATTCGGACTCCTTCGTTGCGATCAATCCACGCGCAAGACAAGACGCTGAGGGGCTCAGCGTAACTTGGTTCGTTTGATACACAAGGCCGAAAACCCTTGGGGGACTCGCCGAAGGCGACGGGGCAGCGCCCCTTGCGACACCTGCCATCCGAACCGACGCCGGTACGGCGCGCCCTGCCCGATGAGCGTCAGCGAAGAGGGCGCGGATCGGCGTGCCCTGCGCGGCGATCCCGCTCTCAGAACTCCACCCCCTTCTGTCCCTTTATCCCCGACCGAAACGGGTGCTTGACCAGCGTCATCTCGGTCACAAGGTCCGCAATCTCGATCACCTCCGCTTTTGCATTCCGCCCCGTCAGCACCACATGGGTCATCGGTGGCTTTTCCTCGACAAGGAAGCGCACGACCTCTGCCACATCAAGGTAGTCATAGCGCAAGGCGATGTTGATCTCATCGAGGAGCACCATCCGGATCGCCGGGTCGCGGATCAGCTCCCGTGCCTTTTCCCAGCCGGCTTGTGCCATGGCGATGTCCCGGCTGCGGTCCTGCGTTTCCCACGTAAACCCTTCACCCATGGCGTGAAACTGGCACAGGTCGCTGAAATGCCCTTCCAGCAGGCGCCGCTCACCGGTTTCCCACGCGCCCTTGATGAACTGCACCACGGCGCAGGGCATCCCGTGCGCAATGCAGCGCAGGATCATTCCGAACCCGGACGAGGATTTCCCCTTCCCCGCTCCGGTATGGACGATGACCAGCCCCTTCTCGCCCTCCTTCGTGGCCATCATCTTGTCGCGTGCGGCCTTTTTCCTGGCCATCTTCCGGGCGTGGCGCTCTTCCTCGGAGGGGGGCATATCGGCCATGGCATCATCCTTCGCTTGACATCGGGGCGGGTCTTGCCGCAACAGCGGCATGCTGGTTCCTGTTCCTAGAACAGGCGAAGAGGGAATGCGACAGGCTTTGCGACCCCCCGTGGTCCATCGCCGAAGCGCAGCCGCCCCCGCGACCGTGACCGGAGAAGGCCCTGGAACCACTGGCGCACGCGCCGGGAAGGTTCGGACGCCGCCGGAGCCAGAGGCTCCGATATCCGCAAGCCGGGAGACCTGCCAGCAGAGACGTGCAACGGGCGAACGGGGTGTGTCGCGCCGGCCATGATGGGGCAACATGTCCCCCGGCTGGTCATTCCCCTTTTGTCGATCAACATCGAAGAGGCCGCGCATGGGCGAGGTGACAGTCACGGTTTGCACGACCTGCCGCAAGACGGTGGATGGCGAACGGGTGCCGGAAGAGCCGCGCCCCGGTTTTCGCCTGCACGCGGCACTGAAAGCCGCTGCCCTGCCCGATTGCGTGCGCCTGCGCGGCAACGAATGCCTCTCGGCCTGTTCCAACGGCTGTTCCCTCGCGCTGTCGGGCGGGCCGGACCGCTGGACCTATGTCTACGGCCGCCTCGACCCGGAGGATCACCTCAAGCAGATCCTCGCCGGGATCCACGCCTATGCCGCCACGACCGACGGGCTGGTGCCGTGGCGCGAACGGCCCGAGGTCTTCCGCAAGCAATCCATCGCCCGCATTCCCCCGCTCAACGCCCCCGACACCGCCCCCGACACCGAGGACTGATCCATGCACCCGCTTTCCAAGATCCCCGTCACCGTCATCACCGGCTTTCTCGGCGCCGGCAAGACCACGCTCATCCGCCACCTGATGCAGAACCCGCAGGGCAAGCGGCTCGCCGTTCTGGTCAACGAATTCGGCACCGCGGGCGTCGATGGCGACATCCTCAAGACCTGCGCGGATGAAAACTGCCCGGTGGAGAATATCGTCGAGTTGGCCAACGGCTGCATCTGCTGCACCGTGGCCGATGATTTCATCCCCACGATCGAGGCCCTGATGGCGCTGCCCGAAGCGCCCGACCACATCCTGATCGAGACCTCCGGTCTGGCCCTCCCGAAGCCGCTGCTCAAGGCTTTCGACTGGCCCGCAATTCGCAGCCGTATCACCGTCGACGGGGTCATCGCGCTGGCTGATGCCGAGGCGGTGGCGGCCGGCCGCTTTGCCCCCGACGTGGACGCGGTGCAGGCGCAGCGCGAGGCCGATGACAGCCTCGACCACGACACGCCGCTGGCCGAGGTGTTCGAAGACCAGATCTCCTGCGCCGATATCGTGCTGCTGTCGAAGGCCGATCTGGCCGGAGAGGACGGCGTCGCCAGGGCCCGCGCGGTCATCGAGGCCGAAATGCCGCGCATTGTGTCAATCCTGCCGATGACCGAGGGCGTCATCGACCCGCGCGTGATCCTCGGCCTCGGCGCGGCGGCGGAGGACGACCTCGACGCCCGCCCCAGCCACCACGACGGCGCGGATGACCATGAACATGACGATTTTGACAGCGTGGCGATCGAACTGGACGAGGTAGAAGACGTAAAAGCACTGGAGGCCGCCGTGCTACGGCTGGCGCGCGAGCAGAATGCGCTGCGGGTCAAGGGGTATATCGCCGTGAAGGGCAAACCGATGCGGATGCTGGTGCAGGCCGTGGGCATGCGTCTGCGCACCCAGTTCGACCGTCCCTGGGGAGACCGGCCCCGCCGGTCGCAGCTGGTGGTGATCGGAGAACAGGGCCGTGTGGATGCCGCCGCCATCCGCGCGGTGCTTGAAGGGTAAGCACCCCGCGAAGAGGGCCCGGCGCGCCGCAGGCGCCGACGCGGTCCGATGAGCGGGCCGGGTGCAATGAAAGCAGCAGGGACTGAAAACCGATGCATGTCGTCTTTCGCGAAAGCCACGGGTTGGAGGAAACCGAAACCCCGCAGGACCTGGGCCAAAGCCCGGCGGATCTGGTGGTGCTGTCCTTCTCCGATTCCGATCTCGGGGCTTTCGCGGCGGGCTACACCCGCGCCAGGGCGCACGGATTCGTGCCCACAGTGCGGCTGGCCAACCTCGTCGCGCTCAAGCATCCGCTGTCGGTCGACACCTATGCCGAGCGGACGCTTTGCGGGGCGAAAGCGGTTCTCGTCAAGCTGATCGGCGGCGAAGGCTACTGGCCCTACGGGCTTGCCACTTTGCGCGAGATGGCCGACCGCGACGGGCTTGCGCTGGCGATCCTGCCCGCCGATGGCCGCCCCGATCCGCGTCTGGATGAGCTCTCGACCCTGCCCGTTTCCACCCTGCGGCGGTTGCAACACCTGTGTGATGCCGGTGGCGCGGTGGCGGCGCACGCGGCACTGGCGCAACTGGCGTTGGCGGGCGGGCTTTATGCCGGGCCGGTGGTGGGCGAAAAGACGGTGCCCGATTACGGGGTCTACCGGCCCGGCGATGGCGTCTTGCGGGCGTTCGAGCCGTCCGGCAAGCCGCTGGTCGCGGTCACCTTCTACCGGTCCTACCTGACCGCCGCCGATACCGACCCGGTGGACGCCATCCTCAGCGCGCTGGAGGCGCGCGACTTCGAGGCGGTGGGGATCTTCGCCACCAGCCTCAAGGCCCCCGCCGCCGCCGATTGGCTGCGCGGCGAACTTGCCCATCTCGCTCCGGCGGCCATCGTCAACGCCACGGCCTTTTCCGCGCGCGGATCGGACGGACTGGCATCGCCTCTGTCCGTGCCGGGCTGCCCGGTCTTCCAGGTCGCGCTGTCGACCGCACGGCGCAAGGACTGGGCCGAGGCAGAGCGCGGCCTTTCCCCCGCCGATCTGGCCATGCACGTGGTGCTGCCCGAGGTCGACGGGCGCCTCTTCGCCGGCGTGGCGAGCTTCAAACAGCCCGGCCGCAAGGATCCCGACCTGCAATATTCGCGCTTCGCGCACCGGGCCGACGCGGGCCGCATCGCGCATGTTGCCGACCGCGTCACAGCGTGGCATCGCCTCGCCACCCTGCCCGCGCGCGACAAGCGGCTGGCGCTGGTGCTGTCGACCTATCCGGGCCGCGACTGGAACCTTGCCCATGCCGTCGGGCTGGACCCGCTGGCCTCGGTCGAGGGGCTGCTGGAGACGCTCGCCGACGAGGGACACGACGTGGGCGAGGCGCCCGACATGGGCAAGCGCCTTCTGACAGAGCGGATCGACTGGCCGCTGGCAGACTATCGCGCCGCGCTGGACAGCCTGCCCGAAGTCCTGCGCAACGACCTCTTCGCCGCGTGGGGCCCGCCCGAGGCCGATCCGGACGTGCAGGCGGATACCATCCGTTTCGCCGCGATCCGCGCGGGCAAGGCGCTGATCGCGCTGCAACCCGAACGAGGCGATGCGAAAACCCGCGATGACGACTACCACGACCTGTCCCGCACGCCCCGCCATGGCTATGTCGCATTCTACCTGTGGTTGCGCGCGCAGGCCGATGCGCTCATTCACATGGGCGCCCATGGCACGCTGGAATGGCTGCCGGGCAAGGCGGTTGCCCTGTCGGAGGATTGCTGGCCCGAGGCGCTTCTCGGCGCCCTGCCCGTCATCTACCCCTTCATCGTCAACGACCCCGGCGAGGCGGCGCAGGCCAAGCGCCGCACCGGCGCCGTCACCATCGGCCACCTGCCGCCGCCGATGGCGGACACCACCCTGCCCGAGGGGATGGGCCGGCTGGAGCATCTGCTGGACGAATATTCCACCGCCGACGGGCTGGACCCGGCCCGCCGCGACCGGCTGATCGCCGACATCCGGGGCGAGGCGCGCGGCACCGGGGTAGAGGACGACCTCGGTATTCCCCCGGATGCCAGCCATGCCGAGGCGATCACGCGGATCGACCGGTTCGTGTGCGACATCAAGGAAAGCCAGTATGGCGACGGACTGCACATCTTCGGCACCGGCGATTGCGGGGCGGCGGAGCGGGGGGGGCTCCTCGCGGCCCTGTCCGGGCGGCTCGTCGCGCCCGGCCCCTCCGGCTCGCCGTATCGGGGCCGGTCGGACGTGCTGCCCACCGGGCGCAACCTGTTCACCACCGACCCGCGCGCCGTCCCCTCGCGCGCGGCCCACGCGCAGGGCGTCAAGCTGGCCGAGGAATTGCTGCGCCGTCATTTGCAGGATCACGGCGACTGGCCGCGCGGTCTGGTGGTGGACCTCTGGGGCTCTGCCACCATGCGCACAGCAGGTGAAGAGTTCGCCATGGCGCTGCATCTGGCCGGCCTCGCGCCGCAATGGGACGCGGGATCGGAGCGGGTCTCGGGCTTCGAGGTCCTTCCGCTGGCCCTGCTGGGTCGGCCGCGCATCGACGTGACCTTGCGGGTGTCGGGCCTCTTCCGCGATGTCTTTCCCGGCCTCGCGCAGATGTTCGAGGCCGCGTCCGCCGCGCTTGCCGAGCGCGACGAGGCCGAGGAAGACAACCCCTACCGCGCCCGCAGCCCGCGCGTCTTCGGGCCGAAACCCGGCAGCTACGGCGTGGGGATGACCGCACATCTGGACGAATACAGCGACGCGGCCCGCGAAGCGGCGGGAGAGGCGTGGCTGGCCGCGTCCTCGTACGCCATCGACGCGCAGGGCGAGGCACACGAGGCGCGAACGGCGCTGGAGGCGCGAGTGACCGCCGCGGACAGCTTCGTGCACCTTCAGGACCTGCCCGAAACCGACCTTCTGATGGCCTCGGATTACGCCGCGCACGAGGCCGGGTTTGCCGCCGCCGTGGCACGGCTTGGCGGCGCGGCGCCCGCGCTGTACCACGTGGATGCCACGCGGCCAGACGCCCCGCGCGCCCGCGACCTGACCGAAGAGATCGCCCGCGTCACCCGCGCCCGCGCCGCCAACCCCGACTGGGCCGACGGCATGATGCGCCACGGCTTTCGCGGCGCGGCGGAGATCGCGGCAACGCTCGACCACCTTGCCGCCTTCGCCCATCTCGCCGCCGCCGTGCCGCCGCACCTGTTCGACCTCTACCACGACGCGACGCTGGGCCGCGCCGATCTTGTGGCGTTCATGGAGGCCGAGAACCCGGAAGCGCTGGCCGCCCTGCACGCCCGCTTCCAGGCACTGCATGACGCGGGGCTATGGGTCACACGGCGCAACTCCATCGCCGCCACGCTGGAGGCCGTGCAATGAGCGCGCCGCGCGTGCATGGCTGGTGCCCCGGTGCCTTGCGGCCGATGATGTCGGGCGACGGGCTGGTGGTGCGGGTCCGCGCGCCGATTGGGCGGCTGACGCAGGCGCAGGCGGCGGGGGTGGCGCGGCTGGCAGGGCTGCATGGCACCGGGCTGATCGACGTTTCGGCGCGGGCCAACGTGCAGATCCGGGGCGTGACGCCGGACGCGCACCCTGCGCTGATCGAGGAGCTGCGGGCGTTTGGCCTCATCGACCGGGATGTCGCGGCGGAGACCCGGCGCAATATCGTGGTGCAGCCGTTCTGGACGGAGGACGATGCGACGCATCTTGTGGCGCAGGCCCTGACCGAGGCGCTGGCCGACGCGGATGCCCCCAATCTGCCCGGCAAGTTCGGTTTTGCCGTGGATTGCGGGCCGGTGCCGGTGCTGCGCGACACCTCCGCCGATATCCGGATCGAGCGCGGCCCAGGCGGTTTGCTCGTCCGAGCCGATGGCAGCGACCGCGGCGCGCCGGTGACGCCGGGCAATGCCGCCGAGGCCGCGCTGAGGCTGGCTCGCTGGTTCCTCGAATACGGCGGTGCGCCGGAGGGACGGGGCCGCATGGCGCGCCACCTTGCCGCCGGGGCGACGCTGCCCGAGGCGTTTAGCGCCGCGTCGATGGCCCCGGAAACCGCCAGGCCCCCCGAACCCGGCGCAACCGGGATCGGCCAGCTCGTCGCGCTGGAATTTGGACAGATCAGCGCCGAAACCCTCGCCGCACTGGCCGGGATTGCGCCGATCCGTGTCACCCCGTGGCGGATGCTGTTGCTGGAGGGGGGCACGAAGACCCCGGACCTGCCCGGCCTCATCCATGACGCGCGCGACGCCCGGCTGCGCATCGACACCTGCACCGGCGCGCCGGGCTGCCCGCAAGCGTTATCCGCGACCCGAGATCTTGCCCGCGCCCTCGCCGCGCATTTGCGCCCCGGTCAGCACCTGCACATTTCCGGCTGCGCCAAGGGCTGCGCCCATCCCGGCCCTGCGCCGCTGACCCTGACCGCCACCGGCCCCGACCGCTTCGACCTTGTCCGCGAGGCCCGCGCCGGGGACGCCCCCGAGGCCACCGGTCTCAGCCCCGACCAGATCGAGAAGGCCCTTTGAATGCCGCATGTCTATGAAACCGATGGCGCCGCCATCTACGCCGAAAGCTTCCGCACGATCCGGTCCGAGGCCGACCTTGCCCGGTTCGGGCCGGACGAGGAACCGGTTGTCGTGCGCATGATCCACGCCGCCGGGCTGGTTGGCCTCGAACGCGACGTGCGGTTTTCCCCCGACATGGCGCAGGTGGCGCGCGCCGCGCTCAAGGACGGCGCGCCGATCCTGTGCGACGCCTTCATGGTCGCCGAGGGCATCACCCGCCCGCGCCTGCCTGCCGGCAACGTGGTTATCTGCACCCTGCGCGACGCGTGCGTGCCCGACATGGCCAGGGAGATGGGCACCACCCGGTCGGCCGCGGCGCTCGAACTGTGGCGCCCACATCTGCAAGGCGCTCTCGTCGCCATCGGCAACGCGCCCACGGCGCTTTTCCATCTTCTCAACATGCTCGAAGACCCGGCCTGCCCGCGCCCCGCCGCGATCATCGGCTGTCCGGTGGGCTTCGTCGGTGCCGCCGAATCCAAGGCTGCGCTGATGGCCGATCTGCCGGCCCCGTCGATGATCGTGCGGGGCCGTCTTGGCGGTTCGGCCATTACCGTGGCGGCGGTCAATGCGCTCGCCTCTTGCAAGGAGTAAGCGACATGGGCAAGGTCATCTGCACCGGGTTGGGCCCCGGCGATCCCGATCTGATGAGCGTCCGCTCCGACAGGCTGATCCGGGAGGCGCGGCAACTGGCCTATTTCCGCAAGTCGGGGCGCAAGGGACAGGCGCGCCAGATCGTCGAGGGGATGCTGCGCGCGGATGTCACCGAACACGCGATGGAATACCCGGTGACGACCGAGGTCGCGGTCACGGACCCGGAGTATAACCGCATCCTTACGGTCTTCTACGACGATTGGACCGACCGGTTGCTGAGGCTTGCCGAAACCGATGACGTGATCGTGCTCTGCGAGGGCGACCCGTTCTTCTACGGCTCGTTCATGCACCTTCATTCGCGCCTGCAAGGAAGGGTGCCGGTGGAGATCGTGCCCGGCATCACCGGCATGTCGGGCTGCTGGACGGCGACCGACCTGCCGATCACATGGGGCGACGACGTGTTGACCGTGGCCATGGCGACCCTGCCCGAGGAGGAACTGGCGCGACGGTTAAAAGACACCGACGCCGCCGTGGTGATGAAGATCGGGCGCAACCTGCCGCGGCTGAGGCGCGCGCTCACCACCGCCGGGCGGCTGGAAGATGCCTGGCTTGTGGAAAAGGGCACCATGCCCGGACAGAGCGTGCAGAAGCTGACCGACTTCGACGGCGAGACCCCCTATTTCGCCATCTGCCTCTTGCACGGGCGGGGGCGGCGGCCATGACCGGCTCTGTCGTCATTGCCGGGCTGGGGCCGGGGGATGACGCGCTTGTCACCCCCGAAGTGACCGCCGCGCTGGCCGAGGCGACGGACATTGTGGGCTACATCCCCTACATCCGCCGCATCGCACCGCGCGCGGACCTCACGCTTCACGAAAGCGACAACCGGGTGGAACTTGAGCGCGGCGCCCACGCGCTGGAAATGGCCGCAGAGGGAAAGCGGGTGGTCGTCGTGTCCTCCGGCGATCCCGGTGTCTTCGCCATGGCAAGCGCCCTCTTCGAGGCGCTGGAAGCCGGCCCGGCGGGCTGGCTGTCGCTCGATATTCGCGTGCTGCCCGGCATCACCGCGATGCTGGCCGCCGCCGCCCGCCTTGGCGCGCCGCTGGGCCATGACTTCGCAGCGATCAACCTCAGCGACAACCTCAAGCCGTGGGCGCTGATCGAGACACGCCTGCGCGCCGCCGCCGGGGCGGGATTTGCCATGGCCTTCTACAACCCGCGCTCGAAGGCGCGTCCGCACCAGTTCGCCCGCGCGCTCGACATCCTGCGCGAGGAATGCGGCGGCAAGACGCTGATCTCCTTTGCCCGCGCGGTGTCGACGCCCGAGGAAAGCGTCACCGCCGTGACGCTTGAGGAGGCGACGCCGGAGATGGCCGACATGCGCACCGTGGTCATCGTCGGCAACCGCGACACGCGCCGCGTCGGGCGCTTCGTCTACACCCCGAGGTCGGCCTCGTGACCCAGCCACGCCATGACATCGGCTGCGTCGGGCAATACCGTGCGCGGCGGCAGTTGCGGCCGGTCGATCAGGACCACCGGCAGGCCAAGCGCCCGCGCCGCGTCGAGCTTGGCCCGCGCCCCCGCGCCGCCACCGTTCTTGGCCACGACATGGGTGATGGCGTGGGCCTGCATCAGCGCCCGGTCGCCTGCCATGCCGAACGGCCCGCGCGCGATGACCGCCTCGGCATCCGGCAGGGGCAAGGGCGCGTCCGGCGGATCGACGAGGCGCAAGAGGTAAAAATTGCCGGGTTTCACGGCGAACTCCGCCACGTTCTGCTTTCCGATGGCGAGGAACGCCCGCGCGCCGCTTTCGGGCAACGCCGCGACCGCGCCGGCCATGTCCTTGACTTGGGTCCAGTCGTCGCCCTCCGCCGCGCGCCAGCCCGGCCGTTCCAGCGCCACCAGCGGCACGCTCGCCTCGGCGCAGGCGGCGACGGCATTGCGGCTCATCCCTGCGGCGAACGGGTGCGTGGCATCGACCACGTGGCTGATTGCTTCTGCGCGCAGGAACGCCGCCAGCCCCGCCACGCCGCCAAACCCGCCGACCCGCGTCGGCAGCGGCTGCGCCCTCGGCTTGTCGGTGCGCCCGGCATAGGAGAATACGGCATCCGCGCCCACCCCGGCCAGCAGGCGGGCCAGCGTGCTTGCCTCGGTTGTGCCGCCGAGCAGAAGGATACGTGTCATGGCTGATCCCCGCGCTGATCCGTGGCTGACCCTGATCGGTCTGGGCGAGGATGGCCTGAACGGGCTGCCGCCCGCAAGCCGCGCCGCGCTGGATGCGGCCGAAACCGTCTTCGGCGGACCGCGTCACCTCGATCTGGCAAAGGTCGGCGACCGGGGCCGCGCCTGGCCTGTTCCCTTCAGCGTCGCCCCCGTGCTGGCCCTGCGCGGGCACAAGGTGGTGGTGCTGGCCTCGGGCGATCCGTTCTGGCATGGAGCTGGCGGGACGCTGTCGCGCCACCTTTCGCCCGGTGAATTGCGCTGCCTGCCCGCGCCGTCGTGCTTTTCTCTGGCCGCCGCGCGGCTCGGCTGGAACCTGCAAGAGGTGCCTTGCCTTGGCCTCCACGCCGCCCCTTACGACCGCCTGACCCCGATCCTGCACGAGGGCGCGCGCGTGTTCTGCACCCTGCGCGACGGCGCGGCCACCACGGACCTTGCCGCGTGGCTGACCACGCATGGCTTCGGCGCGTCAACGCTCGACGTCTGCGAAGCGCTCGGCGGCCCGCGCGAGCGGCTGCGCACGGCGCGGGCCGACGCTTTCGACCTTGCGGATGTCGCCACGCCGGTGCTGGCCGCGATAGAGGCGCACGGCACCCCCGGCCTGCCACGCGCCTCGGGCCTGCCCGATGCCCTGTTCGCAAGCGACGGGCAGATCACCAAGCGGCCGGTCCGGGCGCTGACGCTTTCCGCCCTCGCGCCGCGCCCCAGTCAGCATCTTTGGGATATCGGCGCCGGGTCCGGCTCTGTCTCGGTCGAGTTCTGTCTTGCCGCGCCCGGCGCGACGGCGACAGCGCTGGAGGCGCGCGCCGACCGTGCCGTCAATATCCGCGCCAATGCCCGCACCTTTGGCCTCGACCACCGCATCACCGTGATCGAGGGCCGCGCCCCGGACGCGCTGGCCGACCGTCCCGATCCCGACACCGTCTTTGTGGGAGGAGGCGCAAGCGAGGCGCTGCTGACAGACCTGTGGGACCGCCTCGCGCCCGGCACGCGGTTGGTGATGAACGCGGTCACGCTGGAAACCGAGGCGCTGCTGTTCCGCTGGCACGGCGCCCATGGCGGGCAGCTTCTGCGGGCGGCGTTGTCGGAGGCCGCACCGCTTGGCGCAATGCGTGGCTGGCACCCCGCGCGCCCGGTCACGCAATGGGTGGTGACGCGATGATCTGGGCCGGGATCGGATTGCGCGAAGCCGCCGACGGCGCGGCCTTCGACGACGCGCTGGCGCTGGCCGGCACGCGGCCCGACGCGCTGGCCTGCCTTGCCGCCAAGGCGACCCCGGCGCTCGTCGCGTGGGCCAGCACGCAGGGCCTGCCGCTGACACGGCTGGACGAACACGACATCGCGGGGCTTGAAACGCCTACCACCTCGCCGCGCATCGCCGCGCGCTTTGCCACCGGCAGCATTGCCGAGGCGCTGGCGCTGACCGCCGCCCGCAAGGGCGGGCACAAAGCGCGCATCATCGCACCGCGCGTGACAAGCGCTTGCGGGCGCGCCACCATGGCGCTTGCAGAAAGGACGACCTCATGAGCGTGCATTTCATCGGCGCCGGCCCCGGTGCCGCCGACCTTATCACCTTGCGCGGGCGCGACCTGATCGCCGCCTGCCCGGTCTGCCTTTACGCCGGGTCGCTGGTGCCCGAGGCTCTGTTGGCCCATTGCCGTGCGGGCGCGCGGATCGTGAACACCGCGCCGCTGTCGCTGGACGAGATCATGGCCGAGATCGAGACCGCCCACGCCGCCGGCCACGACGTGGCGCGGCTGCATTCGGGCGATCTGTCGGTCTGGTCGGCGATGGGCGAGCAATTGCGCCGCCTGCGCGCGCTCGGCATTGCCTATGACGTCACCCCCGGCGTGCCCGCCTTTTCCGCCGCCGCCGCCGCGCTTGGCGCGGAGCTGACGCTGCCCGGCGTGGCGCAATCGCTGGTGCTGACCCGGACCTCGGGCCGCGCGTCCAGCATGCCCGCGGGCGAGACGCTGGAAAACTTCGCCGCCACCGGGGCCACGCTGGCCATCCACTTGTCTGTTCAGGTGCTGGAGGACGTGGTCGCGCGCCTCACCCCGGCCTACGGCCCCGACTGTCCCTGCGCGGTCGTCTGGCGCGCATCATGGCCCGATCAGCACATCGTCAAGGCGACGCTGGCCAGTTTGCAAGAGGCGACCGGCGGCCTGCGCGGACGCACGGCGCTGATCCTTGTCGGCCCGGCGCTGGGGGCGGAGGAGTTCGACGAAAGCTGCCTCTACGCGGGCGATTACGACCGCCGCTTCCGCCCCGTCGGCACCGAGCCGCGTTTCCCGGAGGGGGCCGAGTGACCCCGCCGGGCCTGATCGTCTCCGCCCCCGCCTCGGGCAGCGGCAAGACCACGCTGACGCTGGGCCTGCTGGCGGCTTTGCGTGACCGGGGCCTGAAGGTGCAGCCGTTCAAGAGCGGGCCGGACTACATCGACCCCGGCTTTCACGGCGCGGCAGCGGGGCGGGAGTCTCTGAACCTCGACACATGGGCGATGGGTGCCGCGATGATCGGCGGGCTGATCGCGGGCGCGGCGGGCACACAAGACGCGGACCTGATCGTTGCCGAAGGCTCCATGGGGCTGTTCGATGGGGTGCTTGCGCCCGGTGAGCAGGATAACGGGTCAAGCGCCAGCCTCGCGGCGCTGACCGGCTGGCCGGTGGTGCTGGTGCTGGATTGTTCGGGGCAGGCGCAATCGGCTGCCGCCGTGGCCAAAGGGTTCGCGGTGATGCAGGCGGATGTGCGGATCGCGGGCGTCGTTCTCAACAAGGTGGCCTCTCCCCGGCACGAGGCGATGTTGCGCGCCGGGATGGAGGCGGTCGGGATAGCGGTGCTCGGCGCCCTGCCCCGGCAAAAGGAAATTGCCATGCCGTCGCGCCACCTTGGCCTTGTGCAGGCGGGCGAACAGGCCGACATGCCGCGCATTCTTGAAAGGGCGGCGCGCTTCGTGGCCGACAACGTCGATCTCGACCGCCTCATCGCTGTTGCCGGGGCAACGACGCTCTTCGGCGCGGACACCGATGTTGCACCGCCGGGGCAGCGGATCGCGCTGGCCCGCGACGGAGCGTTTTCCTTCGTCTACCCGCATCAACTGGCCGGCTGGCGGCGCGCGGGGAGCGAAATCGTGCCGTTTTCGCCGCTGAACGACGAGGCGCCGGATGATCGCGCCGATACCTGCTGGCTGCCCGGCGGTTACCCGGAACTGCATGCCGGGCAACTGGCAGCGGCGCGGACGTTCCGCGCGGGGCTGCGGCGCTTTGCCGAAACCCGGCCCGTGCATGGCGAGTGCGGCGGCTACATGGCGATGGGCCAGGGCCTGATCGACACGGACGGCGCGCGGCACGAGATGGCGGGGCTTCTCGGCCTTGTCACCTCCTATGAAACCCGCAAGATGCATCTGGGCTACCGGCTTGCCACGCTGAAAACCGGGATGCCCGGCCATGCCGCCGGCACCCGGTTGCGCGGGCACGAGTTTCACTATTCCACCATCCTCGAGCAGCCCGACACCCCGCTGGCCGAGGTCGTGGACGCAGGAGGCGCGGCCGTGCCAGAGACCGGATCGCGCCGGGGCCATGCCACCGGCACGTTCTTTCACCTGATCGCGGAGGCACAGGGGTAGAATGACCGGCTTCGCCTCTTGTAATCCGCGTGATCCGTCGCGCCTCGCCGGGCCGCGGTGCAGCGATCCGACATCGGGTTTGCGCGCTTTTTCCTGGCCACATCCGAACGACATTCGTGCCGCGCACCAAGCCCAGCCAAATCGCCGTGCCGGGGGCGGCATCATGCCAGAGCCATGCCTTCGGCATGACGAGGCGCGGCGGCCTGCGGCCCTGATACCAGCGCGCGAGGGCGCTCAATCCCGGTTGTCTCGAAAAAGGCGAAGCAGGGCCGCAATGCGCCTGAACCGTCAGGTCCGATACGGAGCATCGGCATGACCGGATTCGTCAGCTTCGTCTCCTCCGGCCCCGGCGACCCGGAGCTTCTGACCCTGAAGGCGGTGGACCGGCTGGGGCGCGCCGATGCGGTGCTGTTCGATGACCTGGCATCGGGGCCGATCCTGACCCATGCGCGCGAAGGGGCGGACCTGATCGGGGTCGGCAAGCGCGCCGGGCGCCCCTCGCCGAAACAGGATCATGTCAGCCGCCTGCTGGTTGACTACGCCCGCATCGACCAACGGGTGGTGCGGCTGAAATCCGGCGATTGCGGCATTTTCGGGCGGCTGGAGGAGGAAATCACCGCGCTCACCGCCGAGGGCATCCCTTACGAGATCATCCCCGGCGTCACTTCGGCCTCGGCCGCTGCCGCTGCCGCCGGCATTCCGCTGACCCGTCGCCTCACCGCGCGCCGGGTGCAGTTCGTCACCGGCCACGACGCGACCGGCGCGTTACCCGAGGGGCTGGACCTCAGGGCGCTGGCCGATCCCGGCGCCACCACCGTGGTCTATATGGGCAAACGCACCTTCGCCGCGCTGGTCGCGCGGTTGGTCGCGGTGGGCTTGCCCCCGGACACGCCCGCGCTTTACGCCGAATCCGTCTCGACCGAGGACCAACAACTCTTGCGCGCCAGCGTGACCGATCTGGCGCGCATGTTGTCGCGATCGGACAGCCGGATGCCGGGGCTTATCCTCTATGGTCCACTGGCCAGGGGCGATGCTTGACAACCCAGCCCCGGCCAGCGACAAGACTCCACACGGTTTTCGAAGGCTCGCGCATGCCGGAGAAATGAAAAGGGAACACGGTGCGGTGTAGCCATCAGGCGCCAAATCCGTGACTGCCCCCGCAACTGTAAGCGGAGAGCGTGCCCCGAAAGACGCCACTGCCCCGAACCGGGGGCGGGAAGGCACGGGACACGCCGCGACCCGCAAGTCAGGAGACCTGCCGTGACAGAGGCCCCTTCCGGGGCACCGTTCCGATGGCGAGCCGCGTCCCGCCACCCACCACAGGCCGTCGGGGAGACGGCAAGGAGACCTGAGACATGCATATCGAACCCGGACTCGTCCACGGTGCCAAGATGGCGCTGGCCTGTGCCACAGCGGCCGGTGGCGCCACCTACGGCGCCAAGCTGGCGCTCGACACCATCCGCGCGCGCGGCGCTGCCTCGCTGGCCGCCCGCTCCGGCATCGCCACGATCGCCACCTTCGTCTTTTTCGAGGTAATGCCGCACTTCCCGGTCGGCGTGTCGGAGGTGCATTTCATCCTCGGCTCCACCCTTCTGCTGATGCTGGGCGCCGCACCCGCCGCCATCGGCCTTGCGCTTGGCCTGCTGGTCCAGTCGCTGTTCTTCGCACCGACCGACCTGCCGATGTATTTCGTCAACGTCACCACGCTGCTGGTGCCGCTCTTCGCGATCTCGGCGCTCGCCCGCCGCATCATCGCGCCCGGCACGACCTATGTCGACCTGAGCTACGCGCAAGCGCTGAAGCTGTCCACCGCGTTCCAGGGCGGCGTGGTCGGCTGGGTCGCCTTCTGGGCCGTCTACGGGCAAGGCTTTGGCGCCGAGAACATCCAGTCGATCCTCGCCTTCGGCGGCGCCTACATGCTGGTGGTGCTGATCGAGCCGGTTGCCGACCTCGCCGTTCTGGCCGGGGCCAAGGCGCTGCGCGGGCTCAAGGGCTCGGGCCTGGTGAACCCGCGCGTCTTCGAGGCGGCTGCCTGACGCCGTCACGCAACCAACCACGCGTTGCACGGCCCCGACCAGCGGGGCCGTGTCACGTTGAAAGGCCCTGCGATGCTCGCGCTTGACCTGATCGGCATCGGCCCCGGCAACCCGCGCCACCTGACCGTGCAGGCCATCGACCGGATCAACGCGGCCGACCTTATCCTGATCCCCACCAAGGGGCCGGAAAAGGACGACCTTGCCGCGCTACGCCGCCAGATCTGCGCCGAGGTGCTGGACAACCCCGCCACGCGCGTGGCCGAGTTCGCCCTACCCGAACGCGACCCCGCGATCACGGATTACCACGGGCGGGTCGCGGCGTGGCACGACGCGATTGCCGCGCTCTGGGTGGAGACAATCCGCGCCAACCTGGGCACAGCCGGCCGCGTGGCCTTCCTTGTCTGGGGCGACCCGTCGCTCTATGATTCCACTCTGCGCATCGCCGACCGGGTGTCAGCCCTGCTGCCGCTCAGCGTGCGCGTGACACCCGGCCTCACCGCGATACAAGCGCTGACGGCGGCGCATGCGATCCCGCTCAACACGATCAACGGGCCGGTCACCATCACCACCGGCCGCCAGATCCGCGATCACGGTTTCCCGCCCGGCACGGATACGGCGGTGGTGATGCTCGATGGCGAGCTGAGCTTTCGACGGCTCGCCCCGGAGGGCCTGCATGTCTGGTGGACGGGCTACGCCGGCATGGTGTCCGAAATCTCGCTGTCCGGCCCGGTGGCCGAGGTTGCAGCGGCGATTGCAACAGCCCGCGCCGAGGCGCGCGCGGCGCATGGCTGGATCATGGATATCTACCTGTTGCGCCGGGCGACGATGGCAGACTGACCGGTTTGGTGCTGGACGTTTCCAAAGCCGCGACGTTACTGTTGCGCGACCCTGCAAAACCGGAGCCGCCATGCACCTCGCCCGCTTTCCCCGCCTTCACCTTGCCCACCTCCCCACGCCGCTGGAACCGATGCCGCGCCTGTCGAAGGAACTGGGCGTCGAGATCTGGATCAAGCGCGACGATTGCACGGGGATGAGCACCGGCGGCAACAAGACCCGCAAGCTGGAATTCCTGATGGCCGAGGCGGTCGAGGCGGGGGCCGACATGGTGATGACCCAAGGTGCCACCCAGACCAACCACGGCCGCCAGACCGCCGCCTTTGCCGCCAAGCTTGGCATGGCTTGCCACATCCTGCTGGAGGATCGCACGGGGTATACCGACGCCAATTACACCGGCAACGGCAACGTGCTGCTCGACAACCTGCACGGTGCCACGACCGAAACCTTCCCCGGCGGCACCGACATGCCCGCCGCGATGGAAAAGGCAGCCGAGGCAGAACGCGCCAACGGCAAGACCGTCTATGTCATTCCCGGCGGCGGCTCGACCCCGACGGGTGCGCTTGGTTACGTGAACTGCGCGCTGGAACTGCTGGGACAGGCGAACGACAGGGGATTGGTGATCGACCTTGTGGTGCATGCGACGGGATCGTCGGGCACGCAGGCGGGACTGGTCACGGGGATGAGCGCGCTGAATTCCGGCATCCCGGTGCTGGGCATCGGCACCCGCGCACCGCAAGCCAAGCAGGAAGCGATGGTCTACGACCTCGCCTGCCGCACCGCCGAGAAACTGGGCTGCCCCGGCGTCGTCCACCGCGAGCACGTCGTGGCCAATACCGATTACGTCGGCGCGGGCTACGGCCTTCCGACCGAAAGCGGGCTGGCGGCAATCCGGATGTTCGCGGAGCTTGAGGGCATCCTGCTGGACCCGGTCTATTCGGGCAAGGGCGCGGCGGGGCTGATCGACCTTGCCCGCAAGGGTGCCTTCGAGGGACAGCGCGTGGTATTCCTGCACACCGGCGGGGCTGCGGGGCTGTTCGGCTACGACTTCGCGCTGCGGGGGTAAGATGCGGCGCCGGACGAAAGGCACGCGTATGTGTCAATCAACACTTGTCACGAACGCCCACAATTCGAACCGCGGGGATGGTCGGGGCACCATGCCGGTGCGCGGAATACAGGCCAGCTTGCACGCCACCGCGCATCGCCGGACCGCCCCCCGGCACGGCGATTTGGCTGATCTTGGCGCACCCCGTGAATGTCGTCCGGGTTTGGCAGATATGACACGCGTTCCCCCTACGTCGGATCACCTTACCGCGGCCCGTCGCACCGCGGCCCGTCGCTGCGCGGCTTACCCTAGCCCTCCGCAAAGGATGCCGAGCGGTTATCGGGTGTCGTCTGTCAAATGGCGACAATCGGCATGAAACGGATCGGCGTTCTGGGCGGCATGGGACCGGAGGCGACGATCCTCTTTCAGCAGCGCCTGCTCGACGCGGTGCCGGCCGGGGACGATTGCGACCATGTCCCGCTGCTGATCGACATGAACCCGCAGGTGCCCTCGCGCATCGCGCATCTGATCGAGGGGACCGGCGGCGACCCCGCCCCGGTGCTGGCCGCGATGGCGCGGCGCTTGCAGGCGGGCGGGGCCGAGGCTCTGGCCATGCCCTGCAACACCGCCCATTCCTACAGCGCCAGCATCACCGCCGCTGTCGATATCCCGCTGCTGAACATGGTCACCCTGTCGGCCGAGCGCGCGGGCCCCGGCAAGATCGGCATTCTCGCCTCGCCCGCCACCCGGATCACCGGCGTTTTCGATACCGCACTGGCACAGGTCGGCGCGACACCGGTCTGGCCCGAAGACGACGCCCCCCTGCTGCACGCGATCCGAATCATCAAGGCCAATGGCGCGACGCTGGAAGCGCGCGAGATCCTGCGCGCCGCCTCCGAGGAATTGCTGGCAGCCGGCGCCGAGGTGCAGTTGATCGGCTGTTCGGAGTTCTCCCTGATCGCCGAGGCCGCCACGCCCGAGGCGCGTGTCATCGACACGCTCGACGTACTGGTTGCGGCGGTGCTGGTCTTTTCCAGCGGCGCCGACTGACACCCTGACCTTTTCGAAAGGCATTCCATGACCCGACCGACCGGCATCATCTGCCCACTGCTGACGCCCTTCGAGGCGGATGGCAGCATCGCCCGCGATCTCTGGATCGCCCACGCCAAGTGGGTGCTGGACGAGGGCGCGCATTACCTCTCGCCCTTCGGCACCACGGGCGAGGCGCTCAGCGTCGGCATGGCGGCGCGGATGCAGGCGCTGGAGTGGCTGATCGAGGCCGGCATACCGGCGGATCGGCTGATGCCCGGCACCGGGCTGACCGCCCTGCCCGACACGCTGACCCTGTCGCGCCACGCGGTGGGATCGGGCTGCGCCGCGATCATGGTGCTGCCCTCGTTCTTCTACGGTGCCGTCGGCGACGAGGGGCAAGCGCGCTATTTCAGCGAATTGATCGACGCGATCGACGATGCGCATACCAAGGTCATCCTCTATTCGATCCCGCAGAATTCCGGCGTTGCGGTCTCCCCGGCCCTGACCGCGCGGCTGAACGCCGCCTTCCCCGAAAGCGTCGTTGCCTACAAGGACAGCTCCGGCGACTGGTCCAACACGGGCGCGGTGATCGCGGCGGCGCCCGCTGTCGCCGTCTTTCCCGGATCGGAGAGCTTCCTGACGAAGGGGCTGGCGTCGGGCGGCGCGGGCTGCATCTCGGCCACGGTGAACCTCAATGCCGCCGCGATCCGGCGCGTCTACGACGGGGTCACGGCAGGCCACGACATGCGCGCCGAGGACGCCGCGATCAAGGCATTCCGCGACGCGGTGCAAGGCGCCGGGCTGATCGGCGGAATGAAGGCACTGATGGCGGTGACATCGGGCGATGATCGCTGGCTGACCCTCGCGCCACCGCACCTGGACGCGACGCGCGCGCAAGGTGACGCGCTGATGGCTGCGCTTGGAGACGGCGCGGCACATCTGCGGGGCCTCTGACGCGGCCCATGCGCGGGGATGAGATCGGTCAGCCCCAGCACGGCGCGGCGCTGCCGAGGGTGGAGGCGGGGCGTTCCCACCACATCGGCACGCCAGTCACGTCAAGCGCCGGGCGAAGGCGGCGGGCCGGGCCCCACGGTGTCTGCTCGACCCCGCCCGCGTCGTCGGCCGCCCGGACCGGTGCGAGGGGCGTCCTGCCGGGGTCCCGAAACCCCGCAAGCAGCACGGCCGTGCGCGCCAGAGACAGGCGCGCATTGCGCAGCCCCCGGCCCGACACCGCATCGCGCAAGGACGCGAGGACCGCCGCCGCCATCAGGTAGCCGGTGGCGTGGTCAAGCGCCTGCACCGGCAGCGGCGTGGGCCTGTCGGCCCCGGCCCGGACCATCCCGGCATGGGCGATCCCCGCCGACATCTGCACGAGGCTGTCGAACCCGCGCCGCGCCGCCCATGGCCCGGTCCAGCCATAGGCATCGAGGCTCACCTCGATCAGCCCCGGCGCGGCCGACGCGCGCCAGCCGTCCCCGAGACCAAGCCGGTCGAGCGCATCCGGGCGGTAGCCATGCACCAGCACATCCGCGCCCGCCAGCAGCTCGGCAAAGCGGGCCTGTCCCGCGGGGCTTTTCAGGTCCAGCCGGGCGCAGCGCTTGCCGAGGGTCACGTCGGGGGCGAGGCTCGGCTCCTCCCAGTCCGGCGGGTCGATGCGCAGCACCTCGGCCCCGAACCCGGCAAGCGTCCGCGTCGCCACCGGCCCGGCGAGGATGCGGGTGAGGTCCAGAACCCTCAGGCCGTGCAGGGGCCGCTCCGGCCTGCCGCCCCAATCGCGGATCCGTCCGGGCCGGGGCGCGTCCCATGCCACCAGCGGTTCGGCGGCGACAGCGGCGCCCTGCGGATGCGCCGCCCAGTCGGCGAGGCTGCGCATTTCGGCGGCCACTCCGCCCTCGGCCAGCACAGCCGCTTCCAGATCCGTCGCCCGCCAGCTTGCAACGGCGCCAGCGACGGCGTCACGCGTCGGCCTGGCATCAAGCGCGCGCAACGCCGCTGCGCGATGATGGGGCGCGTTGGTGTGCAGCTTGATCCAGCCATCCGCCGTGCGGTAATCGCCCGCCAGCTCGTCCCATACCGGCGGCAGCGCCCAGCCCTCGGGCGTGATGGAGGGGGAAAACCACAGCGCCGCGCGCCGCCTGTCGACCGTTACCGCCGCCTTGCCCGCGCCGAGCGCGGCGCCGAGAGCCAAGACCGCCTCGCCAACCACACCGAAAGACGCCGCGGCCAGATCGCTGACCGCGAAAGCCGAGGGCAGGCTGCCCTCCCCAACCTCGCGCCACGCGCCGGGCAGGCCAAACGCCGCGGCGCTCTCTCTCACGCGAACAGCCCCGCGTGGTCCTGGCGCAGCGCCGCCTTCTGCACCTTGCCCATGGTGTTGCGCGGCAATTCGTGCCGCACGATCACCCGCTTGGGCTGCTTGAACCTCGCAAGCGCGCCGGCGACGCCTGCCAGCACCGCGTCCTCGGTAATGTCCGCGCCCGATTGCGGCACCACCACCGCCACCACGGCCTCGCCGAAATCAGGATGCGGCACGCCGATCACGGCGCTTTCCAGCACGCCGGGGAGGTCGTCGATCAGCGTCTCGACCTCCTTGGGGTAGACGTTGAAGCCGCCCGAGATGATCAGGTCCTTGGCGCGTCCGACGATATGGACGTAGCCATCGGCATCGACCTTGCCCAGATCGCCGGTGATGAAGAACCCGTCCTCGCGCAGTTCCTCGGCCGTCTTTTCCGGCATCTGCCAGTAGCCGGCGAAGACGTTGGGTCCGCGCACCTCGATCACGCCAATCTCGCCCTGCGGCAGATCGGCGCGCGTTTCGGGATCGCGAATCGCCAGTTCCACCCCCGGCAGCGGAAAGCCCACAGTGCCGGCGCGCCGGTCGCCGTCATAGGGGTTGGAGGTGTTCATGTTGGTTTCCGTCATCCCGTAGCGTTCAAGGATCGCGTGGCCGGTCACGGCGCGCCAGCGCGCGTGCGTCTCGGCCAGGAGCGGCGCAGAGCCGGAGACGAAAAGGCGCATGTTTCGCGCGGCCTCGGCCAGCCCCTCTTGCTGCAAGAGGCGCGTGTAAAAGGTCGGCACCCCCATAAGCGCGGTCGCCTCGGGCATCGCGCGCAGGATCGCCTGCGCGTCGAAGCCGGGCAGGAAAATGCACGAGGCGCCCGCCATCAGCGCGATGTTGGTGGCCACGAACAGCCCGTGGGTGTGGAAGATCGGCAGCGCGTGGATCAGCACGTCCTCGGCGGTGAAGCGCCAGACTTCGCGCAGCGTTTCGGAATTGGAGGCAAGCGCCCGGTGAGTCAGCATCGCCCCCTTGGAGCGGCCGGTCGTGCCCGAGGTGTAGAGAATCGCGGCCAGGTCGTCGGGGCCGCGCGGCACCGGATCATAGCCGGCCACCTCGGCCTCGCGCGCCTCGCGCAACGTGCCGGACCCATCGGCGGCGATGGTGCGGATATGGGCGACCCCGCACTCCCTTGCGACCGACGTCAGCGCCTCCAGCTTGCCTGAGTCACAAACGAAGAGGACCGGCATCGCATCGGACAGGAAATAGCGGATCTCGGCCGGCGTGTAGCCGGTGTTGAGCGGCAGAAAGACCGCGCCGGCCAGCACGCAGGCAACGTAGAGTTCCAGCATTTCCTGCGTCTTCGGCGCCTGAACCGCGACCCGGTCGCCGGGCTGCACCCCGATGCGTTCGAGGGCCGAGGCCATGCGCTCGGTATTGTGGAAGAACGCTCCGTAGCCGGTCACGCGCCCGTCCGGGTCATGGATCAGGAAGGGCCGGTCATCCGCCCGCGACGAGGCGCGGCGCAGCCGGTGGGCAAGATGGTTCCTGTCATACATCTGTTCGGTGTCCTTTCCTCGGCGCTCCTGATGCCGTGATGCCGCGAATCCGGCCCCGCGCGCAAGGGTGGCGGCAAGCGCCACCCGACGCGCACGGCGCCCCCGGTACGGGCAACCCCCTAGGCAATCGCCGCGCTGCGCCGCATACTCGCAGGCGATGAGCAACCGACCCCGAATTCCCTTCGCCGCCTCGCGCCTGTTGCGCTGGCTTCTGCTTGGGCTGGTGCTGGCGACGCTGACCGGCCTTGCGGCGCTGCCACGGGTGGAACGCTCTTTCCTGACCCGGACCGCCATCCGCGAGGAAGCCACCCTGCGCCTTGCCACGGCTGCGCTGCGCGGCGCGCTGTCGCGCACCGAGGTGCTGCCCGGCCTGCTGGCCGAACGACCGATCCTGGCCCGCATCCTGCGCGATCCCGACAATCAGGGGCTGGTGCCCTACGCCAACGAACAGTTGCGCCAGACCGCGCTGACGCTCGACGTTGCCGATATCTGGGTGATGGACACCACCGGCATGACCATCGCCGCCAGCAATTACCGGCGCGAACGGTCCTTCGTCGGGCGCAGGTTCGACTACCGGCCCTATTTCATCGACGCGATGACACAGGGGCGCGGGCGGTTCCACGCGCTTGGCACCACCTCGGGCCAGCGGGGCTATTACTTCGCGGCGCCGGTGCTTGACGGCACCGAAATCGTCGGCGTGGTGGCGGTGAAGATCCTGCTCGACGGGTTCGAGGCGGCATGGCGCGAAAGCGAGAACAGCGTCATCGTGACCGATCCCGGCAACGTGATCTTCCTGTCGGACCGGCGCGACTGGCATTTCGCCAGCCTCGGTCCGATCCCCGAGCGCGCGTTGCAGGCAATCATCCGCACCCGGCAATATCCGCTGAACCAACTGGCCCCGTTGGAAACAGAGCGCCGGGCGCTGTCGCCGGTGCATGACATCCTGACCGTGCGCGGCGACGGTCGCGGCGAGGATTTCGTGACCAATACCGGGCTTATCGCCTCGGCGGGCTGGCGGGTCATGATCCTGACCCCGACACGCCCCGCGATCGTGCAGGCGCGCCAGACCGTGGCATTGGCGGTTCTCGGGCTGCTCTTCGCCGGGCTCATCGCAGTGGTCTTCCTGCAACGCCGCGCCCGGTTGGTCGAGCGGCTGGACCAGCAGCGCCGGCACCGCGAACAACTGGAACGCCACGTCGCCGAACGCACTGCCGACCTCAACGCCGCCAATGCGCAACTGGTGACGGAGGTCGAGGAGCGCAAGGCCACCGAAAAGCGCCTGCGCCGCACCCAGAGCGAGCTTGTGCAGGCCGGCAAGCTGGCAGCCCTTGGCCAGATGTCGGCGGCGCTGAGCCATGAATTCAACCAGCCGCTTGCCGCCGTGAAAGCCTATGCCGAGAACGCCGCCACCTTCCTCGACCGTGACCGGCCCGAGGACGCGCGCAAGAACATCGGGCTGATCTCGCAGATGGCCGACCGGATGGCGGCAATCTCCAAGCACCTGCGCAATTTCGCCCGCCGCCCGCAGGAAAGAACCGGGCCGGTGCCGCTGCTGGGCGTTCTCGACGACGCGCTGAACCTGATGGCGCCCAGGCTGAACGCGGTGAAAGCGGAGTTGCGTTTCGACCGCCCGGCGCAGGATGTGCTTGTCATGGGCGGGAGGGTGCGACTGCAACAGGTGCTGGTCAACCTCATCTCGAACGCGCTCGACGCGATGGAGAGGCGCGAGCGGCCGCTTGTCGAGGTCAGCATCCGGGCCGAGGGCGGGCGGCGGATGGTGGATGTGCGCGACCACGGGCCGGGGCTTGAAAAGGAGGCGCTGGCGCAGCTTTTCGATCCGTTCTTCACCACCAAGAGCCCCGGCAAGGGGCTGGGCCTCGGGCTTTCGATCTCGTACAATATCGTGCGTGACTTCGGCGGATCTCTGGCCGCCCGCAACCATCCCGAGGGCGGCGCGGTGTTCACCGTGGACCTTGCCGCCGCCGACCCCACAAGCGCCGAGGCCGTGGCCGCACAATGACCCGAGAAACCATCCTATTTGTCGATGACGAGGATTACCTGCGGCTGGCAGCGGAACAGACCCTGAATCTGGACGGTCTGGACGTGACCTGCTTTGCCGAGGCGGGCGCGGCGCTGATCCACGTGGCGCGCGATTTCCCCGGCATCCTCGTCACCGATATCCGCATGCCCGGCATCGACGGGCTGAAGCTTATGGCGCAGGCGCTGGAGATCGACCCGGAGTTTCCGGTGATCCTTGTCACCGGCCATGGCGACGTGGAACTGGCGGTGCAGTCGATGCGCGACGGGGCCTATGATTTCCTCGAAAAGCCCTTCGCGCCGGCGCGGCTGGTCTCAACCGTGCGCCGGGCGCTCGACAAGCGGCGGCTGACCCTCGAAAACCGGGCGCTGCGGCGCAAGGTGGGCGGGCGCGACACGATCGAGGCGCGGCTGACCGGGCGCTCGCCCCTGATGACCCGGCTGCGCGACCAGATCCGCGCCGTTGCCGAAACCGGGGCCGATGTCCTGATCGAGGGCGCGACCGGCACCGGCAAAGAGGTCGCAGCCCGCGCGCTGCACCGCGCAAGCGCCCGGTCCGGCAAGCCCTTCGTCCATATCAACTGCGCCGCCCTGCCCGCCGACCTGATCGAGAGCGAGCTTTTCGGGCACGAGGCGGGGGCCTTCCCAGGTGCCGGCCGCGCGCGCTATGGCAAATTCGAACATGGTCGCGGCGGCACCGTATTCCTCGATGAGATCGACGCGATGAGCCAGCCGGTGCAGGCCAAGCTGCTGACCGCGATCCAGAACCGGACGGTGACGCGGCTCGGCTCGAACGAGGCGATTGATCTGGATGTGCGCTTCATCGCCGCCTCGAAGCGGGATCTGGAAACCGCCGCCGCGCGTGGCGATTTCCGACCCGACCTGCTTTATCGGCTGAACGTCGTCACCCTGCGGATGCCGACGCTGGCCGAGCGGCGCGAGGACGTGCCGCGCCTGTTCACCCATCTCGTGGGCGAGGCCGCCGCGCGCTACAAGCGGCCCACGCTCGAGATTCCCGGCGCCATCCTGACCGCGGTGGCCGCCCGCGACTGGCCCGGCAATGTGCGCGAGTTGCGCAATGCCGCGGACCGTTACGCGCTTGGGCTCGACCTCGACATTGGCACCTCGACCGGTGACGCGCCCGAGGGCAGAACGCTGGCCGACCGCATGGCGGAACATGAAAAGGCGCTGATCGCGGCCAGCCTCGCCGCGCATCGCGGCAGCCTGCGCGAGACCTACGGCGCGCTGGGGCTGAGCCGAAAGGCGCTTTATGAAAAGATGCAGAAACACGGGCTGTCGCGGGAGGATTTTACCCCGAACACATGACCGTCCTGCCGCAATGTGTCCTCATCGAAACATCGGCGACCCAGATTTGTCCCCAAACCGACCCAGTCGGCGCGATTTCCTTGCATGGCGGCCATCTCCGGGGCGCAGAGTTGTTGATCGAACATCCGGACGCGCGGTTACTGCGTTCCGCATGGCCCGGCGACGGGCCCCGGACGGGGGGAGGCCCGTTCGGTCAAGGCCGGGACATCACCGGCACCAACGGAGGACACTTCACGATGACATTTACCCGTATCACGGCGCTCGCGCTGACCACGGCACTGACCACGACGGCCGTTTTCGCCGACGCGCACATGGACCGCGAGGGCTGGCCCGAAAACTTCACCGTCGGCACCGCCTCGCAAGGCGGCACCTATTTCGCCTATGGCTCCGGCTGGGCCAACCTCGTGGCCGAGGAACTGGGCCTCTCGGGCGGCGGCGAAGTGACCGGCGGCCCGATGCAGAACATGGCGCTTGTCCACACCGGCGAGGCACAGTTCGGCATGACCACCATGGGCCCGGCGGCGGAATCGCTGCAAGGCACCAACCCGATCGCGCCCGGCCTGCCGATGACCGGCGCCTGCGCCATGTTCCCGATGTATCAGACGCCGTTCTCGGTGACGGCTCTGGCCTCGTCTGGCATCGCATCAATCGCCGACATCCCTGACGGCGCGCGCATCGGTTCCGGCCCCGCAGGGTCCACCTCCGACACCTACTTCCCGCGCATGATGGAAGAGCTTGGCGTCGATTTCGAGCGCCGCAACGGCGGCTGGACGGACCTCGGCGGACAGCTTCAGGACGGGCTTCTGGACGTGATCGCCTTTGCTGCCGGCGTGCCGGTCCCGGCTGTCAGCCAGCTTGAGGTGCAGACCGACGTGAACATCATCGAGTTCACCGAGGAAGAGCAGGCGCAGATCATGGCGGCCTTCCCGGTTTCCGCCTTCGACATCGCGGCAAACACCTACACCACGCTGGAAAGCGACGCGCGCTCGGTTTCGATGTGGAACTTCGCCATCGCCAATTGCGACCTTCCGGCCAGCTTCGTCTACGCGGTTGTCGACGTGGTGATGTCGGACAACGAGCGGATGATGAACATCCACCGTGCGGCCCGGACGACCCTGCCCGAGAACTGGGACAAGAACACGGTTATGAACTGGCACCCGGGCGCAGCACAGTGGTTCATCGAAAATGCCGGCGCCGAGATCCCGGCCGACATGATCTACGGTAACTGATCCGGCGCACACGCCACCACCTGTCATGCCGCGCCCCTGCCGGGCGCGGCATTTCGAGACCAAGACCCGGTCCGGCCCGAGAGGTCGGAGACGGAGCGGAGGACCCCATGACTTCCCAACCAGAAATTGAAAGCACTGTCGTGCTCGCGCAGGGCGTCGACGAAGAGCCGGTCGAGAAGAACCGCCGCATCTTCACCGGCCCCGCCCTGGTCGTGATCGCAGCGTTGTCCACCTTTTACACAGCATTCCACATGCTCGCGCTGAACGGCGTGTCGATCAGCGACTGGACCGGGGTCGAGATCCCGCTGCTGCCGCAATTTCCTCTGGAAACGTGGAACTTCCGCATCGTGCATATCGCCGGGGCGCTGGTTCTGGGTTTCCTGCTCTATTCGGCCCGGTTGTTCACCGACGACGAGACACCGGCAAGGCCGAGGCTGTCGCAGGCCGGGTTCGTCCTGATGATCCCGCTTGCGATTGCGCTTTACACCGTGATCGGGTTCATCCAGCTGGTCAATTCCGGGACCTTGCCCGAAATGGGCGGGCTGGCGACATGGGTCGCCTTCCCCGGAACTGACCTTTACGCTCAGGAATTCAACTGGTTCGGCATCCCGCTTCTTGTCGCCGTCATCGGCGCCATCGTCCTTGGCTGGTTCGAGAACGCGCCGCGCAACCGCTTTGCGACCTCCGACATCGTCCTTGCAAGCTGCGGGTTCGTCGTGGCGCTTTACCTCATCCCGATCTATTCCACCGCCGCACGCAATTCCATCGGCACCCCGTTCGTGCCTATCGGCGTCGCCTTTGCCGCCACCGCCGGGACCCTGCTGATCATGGAACTGACGCGCCGCGTCGCCGGGCTTGCGCTGGTGATCATTACCGGCGTGTTCCTGACCTACACCTTCACCGCCCACCTTCTGCCCGGTATCCTCGCCGTTCAGACGCCCTATACCTGGCAGCGGTTCTTCGGCCATGTCTATTCGGACGCGGGCATCCTCGGGCCGACCACGGCAGTAAGCTCCACTTATATCATCTTGTTCATCATCTTCGCCGCCTTCCTTCAGGCGTCGAAGGTGGGCGACTATTTCGTCAACTTCGCCTTCGCCGCTGCCGGTCGCGCGCGCGGCGGGCCGGCCAAGGTGGCGATCTTCGCAAGTGGTCTGATGGGCATGATCAACGGCACCTCGGCGGGCAACGTGGTGGCCACCGGGTCGCTGACCATCCCCTTGATGAAGAGGGTCGGCTATCACAAGAAGACCGCCGGAGCGATCGAGGCGGCGGCATCAACCGGCGGGCAAATCATGCCACCGATCATGGGCGCAGGCGCCTTCATCATGGCCGAGATCACCGGCATCCCCTACCAGGAGATCGCTATCGCGGCGATCATTCCGGCGGTGCTCTACTTCGCGTCGATCTATTTCATGGTCGATCTGGAGGCCGCCAAGCTGGGTATGCGCGGCATGCGCGAGGATGAACTGCCCAAGCTGAACAGACTGATCCGGCAGGTCTACCTCTTCGTGCCGATCATCATCCTGATTGTGGCGCTGTTCCAGGGCTACTCGGTGATCCGGGCCGGCACGCTGGCCACCGTGGCCGCCGCCGTGGTCAGTTGGCTGACCCCGAACCGGATGGGGCTGCGAGCCATTCTCAAGGCGTTCGAGCTTGCCGGGATCATGTCGGTCCAGATCATCGCCGTCTGCGCCTGCGCGGGCATCATCGTCGGTGTCATCAGCCTGACCGGGGTCGGCGCGCGGTTTTCGTCGACGCTGCTCGAAATCGCCGCCGCGTCGCAGCTTCTGGCGCTGTTCTTCGCCATGTGTATCGCCATCCTGCTGGGCATGGGCATGCCAACGACGGCAGCCTACGCGGTCGCGGCCTCGGTCGTGGCGCCCGGCCTCGTCAACCTCGGCATTCCGGCGCTGACAGCGCATTTCTTCGTCTTCTACTTCGCCGTGGTCTCTGCCATTACGCCGCCCGTGGCGCTGGCCAGCTATGCCGCGGCGGGGATATCGGGAGCGAACCCGATGGAGACCTCCGTCACCTCGTTCAAGATCGGGATTGCCGCCTTCGTGGTGCCGTTCATGTTCTTCTACAACGCCGCGATCCTGATGGACGGCACGTGGTTCGAGGTGATCCGCGCCGGCGTTACCGCGACAATCGGCGTGTTCCTGCTTGCCTCTGGCGTGCAAGGCTGGTTCATCGGGTCGCGCGTCGCGTGGTTCCTGCGGCTGGGCCTGCTGATGGCGGCGCTGTTCATGATCGCGGGCGGCTGGTTCTCCGATCTGATCGGCATCGGCGTCGGCGTGGTGATCTTCCTGATCCAGAAACTGCTGCGGCCGTCGCCCGATGCGGGCTTTGACGTGCGCGGCGCGGACTGACGCCGCAGGCCATGCCAGGGCCACAGGGCCTCAGGGCCACAGGGCCGCTCCGCTTGGGGCGGCCCTGTGGCCTTGGGGACTGATGTGGGGGAATGATGTGGCGAGACAGGCCGCACCGAAAAAGCGCGCCCCGGGAGGCGCGCTTTTTTCACGGCAGCTTGTGATATCCGGTCAGGCGGCTTCGGCCTGATGACGGCGTTCGCTTTCTTCGCGGCTGAGCGCCACGGAGGTCCGCACACCGTTGGAGACAAAGCCCATAAGGCCCTTCACCACACGTTCATTCGGATCAATCCCGGCGCAGGACAGAACCTCGCGCCCATCACGGGACCGGGCCCAGCGGGCAATCTGCTCCGGGCCATTACCGTATTTCTTGTCATCTGCGATGGCGTCATCCAACGCGGCGAGAACCACGGCGGCGAAAAGCTTCCGCGACCGCTGGCCCTGTTCGTGGTTGAATGCCGTTCCATCAACGAAATCAGCCATTTCGTCGTCCTTTTATTGCTCTTGCATTTCTGGCGTGGCGTCCCTTATGCAGCGTTGAGCGATGATTCTGGTCTGTAAATTCTGCATGATAGGTATGCGCTTAGCGCATATATCACGACGCACCCTGTCTAGACCCGGTGTATTGCCACACACGCCAGTGGCAGATATAGGATGCAGCGGAAAATTCGCAACCTTTCGCCACGGAATTGCCAGATGCCCAAGATCAACGGAAACGAAATCCGCCCCGGAAACGTTCTTGAACACGACGGTGGCCTCTGGGCGGCCGTCAAGGTCGACCACGTGAAGCCCGGAAAGGGCGGCGCCTTCGCGCAGGTCGAGATGCGCAACCTGCGCAACGGATCGAAATTGAACGAACGCTTCCGCAGCGCCGACAAGGTCGAACGGGTGCGGCTGGAACAGAAGGATCAGCAATTCCTCTACGAAGACAATGGCCAGTTGATCTTCATGGACACCGAGACCTATGACCAGATCCAGTTGACGACCGAAATCCTCGGCGAGCGGCGACCGTTCCTTCAGGACGGCATGACCATCGTTGTGGAATTTCACGACGACGAGGCGCTGAACGCGACGCTGCCGCAGAAGGTCACCTGCAAGGTGGTTGAGACCGAACCGGTGGTAAAGGGTCAGACTGCGGCCAACAGCTTCAAGCCTGCGATTCTCGACAATGGCGTCAAGGTGATGGTGCCGCCCTTCGTGGGGCAGGACGAAGATATCGTCGTCAACACCGAAACCATGGAATACGCGGAACGCGCCTGACGCGTCGCGGCGCAAACCTCGATCAGCGCGACCCACCCCAGGGCGACCTTCTGCCCGTCCGCCGCCGCCCCGCGCGCGGAACGGACGTCAGATCGCGCGGCTCCTTCCGCGTCGAGGAACGCACGACACGGGGGATGACCGAGCCTCCGGTCGGGCGTGTCTCTTGGTGCGGCGGGTGGCCCGAGGTGCGCGCCCAGAACCCCGGCCCGCCAACGCGCAGCCAGACCGGCACGGTCAGCACCACACCGGCAATGAAGCCGCCCGCATGCGCCCAGTAGGCAACACCGCCGCCGTCGCCGGTGCTGGCCGCGCCATTGACCAGTTGCAGCCCGAACCACAGGCCAAGCGTCAGCCACGCCGGCACGGTCACGATCTTGACGATCACGAAGATGATGAAGGCGATATCGACCCGCGCGCGCGGAAACAGCAACAGGTAGCCCCCCATCACGCCCGCGATCGCCCCGGAGGCGCCGACCATCGGCACGGAGGAATAGGGGTTTGCCGCCATCTGCGCCAACGCCGCCGCCACCCCGCCGGCGAGGTAGAACAACAGATAGCCGACATGGCCCATCTGATCCTCCAGATTGTCACCGAAAATGTAGAGAAACAGCATGTTGCCGATGATGTGCATCCAGCCGCCATGCAGGAACATGGAGGTCAGGATGGTATGCATCTCCAGCCCCCGCGCGACCTCTGCCGGGACCAGCGCCCATTGGTCGTAGAACGCCAGAAGCAGCCGCTCCTGTCCGCCGAGACTGGGATAATAGCTCAGGAACACGATGGCGTTCAGCGCGATCAGCGCCCACGTGATGACGGGCGTCCGTTCGGACGGATTATGATCGCGCAGCGGGAACATACTGGATAACCTGGCCCCTCTGCCATCGGGATCAAGATGCGTGGCGCATCAGTCGAGGTCTTGCGCCGCAAGGGCCAGCCGGATTTCCCGGCGCACGAGCTTTCGCAGATTGCGGGTGATCCGCACCCCCATCTCGCCCTGAAGTTCCTCCCGGACGACCTCGGCGATCACGTCGCGCAGCGCCTCTTCGTCAACGAAGCTGTCGTCGCCGTCGGGAAAGGTGAACGGGCTTTCGCCCAGATCCTCGACGCCGGTTTCAAAGGTCGCCATATCCTGACTCTGATCCGGTGAGACGGCGAGGAAATCGGTGACATTGTCGCGCGGGTCGTGTTGCGGGATCGAGTCATCTGCCGGGTCTGCTGCCGGGTCTGCGCCCCGCCCGTCCGACATGTCGAGATCGCCGTCATCGCGCACCGGCTCGGCGGTCTCCTGCGATGCTGCCGGAGCATCATCGTCTTGCGCCCTGTCCTGCAATTCATCCGCAATGACGGCTTTCACAATCTCGACCCGCACGCGGGCCGGGTCGCGGTCGGGCCCTACTGGCGTGATTTGCGGGCGCTCCTGCCGCGCCGCGCGCGATTGCGCAAGGTCGCGCATGGCGGACGGCAGATCGGACGCCTCGAACCCGTTATCGCCTTCTTCCGGCTCATAGTCGCGCACGCTGCTTGTGCTGCGGATGAAGGAAAGCGGGGTGTCGTCCCCTGCCCTGTCGTCCGCTGCCCTGTCGTCCCCTGCCCTGTCGTCCCCGGCGGCATCCGCCCGGGTGTTGCCGTCCACCTCCGCAGGCCCGGCTTTCGTCCTGCCGTCACGCGCGTCGTCGACGTCGAGTGTCACCTGATCCGCATCGAGCGGCTCATGCGCCGCATCGGGTGCTTCGGCCGCGTCCCACTGGTCGGCCTGCAATTGCGGATCATGCGGCTGCGGGCGATCATCCGGACCGTCACCGACCTGCGATCCGGCCAAAAGATCAGCAGCCCAATCGCTGTGATGGACGTGATCGTGGCCATTCGTGCCGGCATCTGCCGCCATGTCATCCGCGAGATCGTTGCCATCCGCCACCTGCGGGGTAATCGGTAGCCACGGATCTTCGGGGTCGGTAACCCGCAACGCGGGCGTCAGGATCAACTTTTCCGTCTGCCCTTGGGGATCGCCCTGCGGGGTGTCGTCCTGCGTCGGTTGTGAAGCGGCTGGCGCATCTTCGCGCGGCCGCGCTGTCGTAGCGGGGTCTTGCGGCTGGTGTTCGGACACCAGGCGCCTGATGGAGGACAGGACATCCTCGATCTCATCCGATTTCGCCGCGTCAGCCATCTGCTCCACTCCGAACTTGCCGCGCCTGCCCCTTGGCACAAAGGTTTGTTTTGGGGCGAGGATAGCCTGCCGTAGCGCCTTGGGCAACGGATAGCTAAAGTTCTAGGTGTTCCGCACCTGTCACAAGCGGCCATCGACGGCTGGGAGGCCGTTGCGTTCGCATGGGTCTGCCGTCGCCTGACTGGCGCCGCAGGCGTCGCGCGATGGCCCTTTGCGAGTGTGACTGCATGTCAAAAACGGAACGCTTCTGTCAGGTGCGGACACCCAGATCAGATGTTCCGGCTCACTCCCGCCCGAGCCGGTCGAGGACAGCATCCAAGCGATCCCCCTGCACCGACAGACCCCGCGCCGGGCCGTTGCTGACCGCGTTGTAATAGGCCGTCGTGTCATATTCGGGAACGTTGAGGCCAAGGTGTTCCACAGTCAAAAGGCCCATCGCGGCCAACAACCGGTAGCTCGCGGTATAAAGCGATGCCTGCGCCTCGATCTCGCCGATTCGCGCCTCCAGCAATGTCTGCTCGGCATCGAGCACGTCCAGCGTGGTGCGCGCACCAAGCGACGCCTCTTCCTGAACCCCCTCGAACGCGAGCCGGCTTGCCCGGATCTGCTGCCGCGACGTCTCGATCGAGGCGGAGGCGATTCGGATCTGCGCAAACGCGTTGCCGATCCCCTGGAGCACCTGCCTCGTGGCCTGGTTCAACTCCGCCTCGGTCGCGTGCAAGGTGGCGAGGGCGATCCGCTCGGACGAGGTCAGCCGCCCGCCCTGGTAAAGCGGTTGTGTCAGTTGCAAGGTGATGCTGGTGGAGCCTTCGCCCGACGCCGAGGGTGCCGGATCGAAGCCGGTATTGGCGTTCAGGCTGATCTGGGGGCCGTAATCGCTGCGCGCTGCGGCGAGCGTCAGCTGGTCAGACTGCACCCCGTGGCGCAGCGACAGGATCGACGGGTGAGACTGCCGCGCGATGGCTTCGGCCTCGGCTTGCGTCGCAGGCAGCGACGGCATCGCCCCCGGCCCGGCAAGCCCGTTCGGCGTCCGACCCACGGCAATCGTGAAAAGTTCCCGGCTGATCATCAGGTTGCCCTGCGCCGCCACCAGCGCCCCGCGCGCCTGCGCAAGCTGCGCCTCGGCCTGCGCGACATCGGTGCGGGTGGCGGCACCGACCTCGAACCGGTCCTCGGCGGCGCGCAGTTGTTGCGTGATCACCCGCACGTTGCTTTCGCGCACCGAAACCACCTGGATATCCCGCCAAACCTGCATGTAGGCCGTCACCGCATCCAGCAGCACCTGCTGTTCCAGACCGACAAGGCTCTGACGCGTGGCCAGCACGGTTTCCTGCGCTGCATCGCGCAACAAACGCCGACCGCCACCGTCGTAAAGCAGCATCTCGGCCTGAAGGCTGATCCGGTCGGTTTGCCGGTCGGCGGGAATATCCCAGCGGGAGGAAGCCATGAAGCTGATCACCGGCCGCAGACCCGCGACCTGCTGCGCGACGCCCTCGTCCCGCAAGCGCAGAAGATAGCGGTTCTGTTCCAGAAGATCGGAATTGCGGTAGGCATCTGCCAGAGCGTCGGACAGCCTGTCCGCCGACGCCGTCACTGGTATCAGCAACCACCCGATGGCCAAGCACGTTGCAGCCAGGGTGGTTCGAATAGTCACGCGCATGCGTCTTGCCCTCCGGTCACGCCCCGACGCGAAGTCCGGGGGCGTTTTACAAGATGAATTCGGGTTCCTTGGCGAAGCCCGGCAGAACGGGTGCGGTCGCGTTGAACGCCATGCGCCAGGCCATCCTGCCATCCAATTTGTGTCCGATCCGGCATTCGCCAATGGACCCAGCCATGAAAATCGCTGCAATCCGTCCGCCATCGGCAAGTTGATCGATCAGTGTCTGCGGCACCTGTTCGACCCCGCCCTGGATGCAGATGACATCAAACGGCGCATGCTTCGCACTGCCTTCAACAAGCGGACCCTCGATAACGGCGACATTATCGACACCCTGTTCGCCAAGCACGGCCTGCGCCTCGGACGCGAGCGTATCGACCTCCTCGACGGCGACGACGGCCTCTGCCAGATGCGCCAGCACCGCTGAGGAATACCCGTAGCCGCAGCCCAGATCGAGCACCAGTTCATCGGGCTGGATGTCGAGCGCGTCGAGCATCTTGCCCTGCGTGCGTGGTTCCAGCACAACCCGGCCCCCGTCGAGCACCACATCACAACCGACATATGCGACCGCGCGCATCGAATCGGGCAGATAGGCCTCGCGGGCGACGGAAAGCACCGCCTCTATGATATTGAACTTTGTCACATCCTGCGTGCGGATCTGGGTATCGACCATCACGGTGCGGAGGGTGGCGTAATCTTGCATGATCTGACCCGCAATTTCTGTCGTTTCGAATCTCATGCCACAGCCACGGCGCAGGGGCAACGGACAAGCCGCCATGAACGGGCCCCATCGACGCCAAGGTGCAGTTTTGTCGCAAGATCCGCTTGCACCCATATGCAGCATGGGGCACAACACCGGGGCACCAAGGGCGGCGAGTTGGCGGAGTGGTGACGCAGCGGATTGCAAATCCGTCCACACCGGTTCGATTCCGGTACTCGCCTCCATCAACCATACGATATCGCGATGTTTTGCCAAGCGTCTTGCGCAAATTGCCAAGCGTCTTGCGCAAATCACGGCACACGCATTGCGCCGTTTGCCCGTGTCGCAGGTGGCGTTACCGCAAGTCCGGAGACCTGTTCGATCCCTCGGGACCATTGGCAGAAACGCCGATGGGACGCATCGCCGACGAACTGACGCCCCCCTGTCCGCGAAGCGCCCTGGACGCGCTACGCGCTTGCGTGCCCGGACACGACCGGGAACAAGCGCGCGTTCCGGGCGCCAAACACCGATTTGTGACGCGAAAAACCCGACTCGGCCTTGTGATGCCGGGGGCAAAACACCTATGTGCAATCCTGTCTACGCTTGCCGCATATTGCCCGGAGCCTTGCCGATGTTGACCCGACGCCATTTTATCATGACAAGCGCGGCGCTTTTTTCCGCGCCCATCGCGGCGCCGGCGCTGGCCTCGCCGGATCTCTGGGACGACTGGGATGCGCAGGTCACGCCCGCGAATTTCGACATCAACACGACCAACCCTTGGGGGCTTGACCCTCGCTTCCTGCCCCGACGGGTCGAGGCCAACCCGAGCCTGACGCCCGGCGATATCCATGTCGATGCTGTCGCGCGCTACCTTTACCATATCGAGGAAGGCGGCACCGCGATGCGCTACGGCGTCGCCATCGGCCGGGGCGGGCTTTACGAACCCGGCACCTACACCATCGCCCGCAAGGCTCGCTGGCCGCAGTGGACCCCGACCGCCAACATGATCGAGCGAGAGCCGGAAAACTACGCCGCGTTCGCGGATGGTGTGCCCGGCGGGCCGACCAATCCGCTCGGCGCGCGGGCGCTCTACCTCTACGTCGGCAACCGCGACACCTACCTGCGCATCCACGGCACACCGCAGCCGTGGTCCATCGGGCGCCGCGCCAGTTCCGGCTGCGTGCGCATGGTGATGGCGCATATCATCGAGCTTTACGAGAACGTGGAAACCGGCGTGACGGCGGTGCTTTATCCGGCCGAGGGTGGGGTTTCGGCAACCAGCTGAGCGGCCTCCGTATCGGTGATGCCGATATTGGGGCTGTCGGGCTGCCGGGTGCAGATCCTGCGCCCCTCGGCCGTGCGCAGCGGCAGGTAGGTCGTCTCGACCGGCCCCTGCCACCGATACCAGTAACAGCCATCCTCGGGGAACAGCCGGATAGTGTCGAGCCGTTGTGCCGGGTCAAGCTGCGCCACGATCTCCTCCGGTAATTCGGCCGCGACGCCGGGTTCGCCGTCATCCACGTCCTGCGGGGCGGTGGTGGCACAGGCCGCGGTCAACAGCAGGGCAAGGGCGGGGGCGAAGGAAAGGGCGGGTTTCATGCAATGTCTCCGGGCGGATCAGGCGCGAACCTGATAGCAAATGGGGTGGGTTGTGCCAGACTTGGCGGATCACCTTCCCGTGTCAAGGCGCGGCCTTGGCCGTTTCCCTTGGCCAAAGGGTTGCTGTAAGGTCCGCGAATGCAAACACGCAGGCGGATGGAACGGCCCAGTGGCGAAGCTCAAGCAAGACCCGCACCGGCACGGCGAACACCGCGAGAAGGTGCTGGAGGTCGCGATCGGGCGCGAATTGCGCGCGTTCCGCCAGCGTCAGGGCATTACCGTGGCCGACCTCAGCGCCCTGACGGGCCTGTCCATCGGCATGCTGTCGAAAATCGAGAACGGCAACACCTCGCCTTCCCTCACGACGCTGCAAACGCTGGCCGATGCGCTCAGCGTGCCGCTGACCGCGTTTTTCCGTGGCTTCGAGGAACACCGCGAGGCTGTCCACACAAAGGCCGGAGAAGGGGTGGAGATCGCGCGGGAAGGCACGCGGGCGGGGCATCAATACAACCTGCTGGGCCATATCGGCGCGAATGCCAGCGGCGTGATCGTCGAACCCTACCTGATCACGCTGAGCACCGTGTCCGATATCTTCCCCGCTTTCCAGCATGGCGGGATCGAGACGATCTACATGCTTGAAGGCGAATTGATGTATCGCCATAGCGACCGGCTCTACCACCTTCGCCCCGGCGATACGCTGTTCTTCGATGCCGATGCGCCGCACGGCCCGGAAGGCCTGATGGACCTGCCCGCGCGCTACCTGTCGATCATTGCCTATCCGCAATCCGCCTGACCACGGGGCAGCGGCGAATCCCTTTTGCCTCTGCCACACCTGCCGTCCGCCCGATCCCTGCTGCACGACGCAGTGGACATGCCTGTTTTTTGTGCAAAACCACGAATCGGCTTGGATTTTCCGATGGAAATATTCCCTCAAGTGAAAATTATTTCCTTAATGGATGCATCTCGACCGACTCACCTGCTAAGGTCACACGGACATTCGAGCGAGAAGGAACAATGTGCGGATGTGCGGAATCGTCGGACTGTTTTTGAAAGACCGGTCATTGGACCCCCGGCTTGGGGCACTTCTGACCGAGATGCTGGTTACGATGACGGATCGCGGCCCGGACAGCGCCGGGATCGCGGTTTATGGCGGTGCGGCGCCGGGGCAAGCCAAGCTGACCGTTCAGTCGGACGATCCGGAAACCGCCTTCGCCACGCTGGCGCAGGATGTGGGCGGCGCGATCGACGCCAAGGTCAGCCTGATGGCCAATGGCAGCCACGCGGTGCTGACCCTGCCCGCTGACAAGACCGCCGCCGCCCGCGCCGCACTGGCCGATCATGCGGCCCGCATCCGGGTGCTGAGCGACGGCGCGGCCATCGAGATCTACAAGGAGGTGGGCCTGCCGCGCGACGTGGCCGACCGGTTCCACCTGTCGGCGATGTCGGGCAGCCACGGCATCGGCCACACCCGCATGGCCACCGAATCCGCCGTGACGACCGAAGGCGCGCATCCCTTTTCCACCGGGGCGGATCAATGTCTTGTCCATAACGGCTCGCTTTCCAATCACAACGCCCTGCGCCGCAAGCTGCGTCGGCAAGGCGTCCGGATCGAAAGCGAGAACGATACCGAGGTCGGCGCCGCCTACCTGACGTGGAAGATGCAGCAGGGCGCGACATTGGGCGAGGCGCTGGAGGCTTCGCTCGACGATCTCGACGGGTTCTTCACCTTCGTCGTCGGCACCAGGGACGGGTTCGGCGTCGTGCGCGACCGCATCGCCTGCAAGCCCGCCGTGATGGCGGAAACCGACCGTTACGTCGCCTTCGGTAGCGAATACCGCGCCCTGGTGGGCCTGCCGGATATCGCGACCGCGAGGGTTTGGGAACCCGAACCTGCAACCGTCTATTTCTGGACCCATTGACATGCCGACATATGACCTTTCCACCGGCGGCCTGCGCGGCCTGAACGAAGCGCTGCACGCCGTTTCCGGGGCCACCCCGAACGAGGGCTGGACGGTGCTGAACCCGATGGGCAGCCATGCAATCGCCGTCGGGCTGGATGCGCCTGTGCAGGTGACCGTGAAGGGCCCGACCGGGTATTATTGCGGCGGCATGAACAAGCTGGCCACGGTGCATGTGGAAGGCTCCGTCGGCCCCGGCGTGGCGGAAAACATGATGTCGGGCACGGTGATCGTGGACGGCGACGCCAGCCAGTACGCGGGCGCAACCGGGCATGGCGGATTGCTGAACATCAAGGGAAACGCCTCGTCGCGCTGCGGCATTTCGATGAAGGGGATCGACATCGTGGTGCATGGCAATATCGGCCACATGTCGGCCTTCATGGCGCAGGCGGGCAACCTGGTGGTTTGCGGCGATGCCGGCGAGGCGCTTGGCGAGTCGCTCTACGAGGCGCGGCTGTTCGTACGCGGTTCGGTCAAGAGCCTCGGCGCCGATTGCGTGGAAAAGGAGGTACGGCCGGAACACCTCGACCTGTTGGCCGACCTGCTGGACCGCGCGGGTGCCAAAGCCAAGCCGGAAGAATTCCGACGCTTCGGATCGGCCCGCACGCTTTACAATTTCGACATCGACAACGCCTATTGAGAACGAGGCCCATGAGCGATCAAGAAAACCAGATCCCCCGCACCGTCCCGATCCAGTCGGCGACGTTTTCCAGCCCGGTGAATGCCGAGATCCGCCGCGCGGCGGCGACCGGCATCTACGACATTCGCGGCGGCGGCGCCAAGCGGAAGGTGCCGCATTTCGATGACCTGCTGTTCCTTGGCGCCTCGGTGTCGCGTTACCCGCTGGAAGGCTACCGCGAACGCTGCGACACCTCGGTGACGCTTGGCACCCGGTATGCCAAGACCCCGATCGAGCTGGATATCCCGATCACCATCGCGGGGATGAGCTTCGGCGCGTTGTCGGCGCAGGCGAAAGAGGCACTCGGGCGCGGCGCGAGTGCGGCGGGAACCTCGACGACGACCGGTGATGGCGGCATGACGCCCGAGGAACGCCGCCATTCCACGAAGCTGGTCTACCAATACCTGCCCTCGCGCTACGGCATGAACCCCGATGACCTGCGCAAGGCGGACGCGATCGAGGTCGTGGTCGGCCAAGGCGCGAAACCCGGCGGCGGCGGCATGTTGCTGGGCCAGAAGATCAGCGACAGGGTGGCCGAGATGCGCACCCTGCCCAAGGGGATCGACCAGCGCAGCGCCTGCCGCCATCCGGACTGGACCGGGCCGGACGACCTTGAAATCAAGATCCTCGAACTGCGCGAAATCACCGGCTGGCGGGTGCCCATCTACATCAAGGTCGGAGCGACGCGGCCCTACTACGACACCGCGCTTGCGGGGAAGGCCGGGGCCGACGTGGTGGTGCTCGACGGGATGCAGGGCGGCACGGCGGCGACGCAGGACGTGTTCATCGAACATGTGGGCCTGCCGACGCTGGCCTGCATCCGCCCCGCCGTGCGGGCGCTTCAGGACCTTGGGCTTCACCGCGAGGTGCAGCTTGTCGTCTCCGGCGGCATTCGCAGCGGTGCCGACGTGGCGAAGGCGCTGGCGCTTGGCGCGGACGCGGTCAGCATCGGCACTGCGGCGATGATCGCGCTTGGCGACAACGATCCGAAATGGGAAGCGGAGTACCGCAAGCTCGGCACCACGGCGGGCGCCTATGACGACTGGCACGAGGGCCAGGACCCGGCCGGCATCACCACGCAAGACCCGATGCTTGCGGCGCGGCTCGACCCGGTCGAAGGCGGGCGGCGGTTGCGCAACTACCTGAAAGTGATGACGCTGGAGGCGCAGACGATCGCGCGCGCCTGCGGCCACAACCACCTGCACAACCTCGAACCCGAAGACCTCTGCGCCCTGACGATGGAGTCCGCCGCGATGGCGCAGGTGCCGCTGGCGGGCACCGACTGGTACCCCGGCAAGCCGGGCGGCGGATACTGAAACAGGCGGCGCGCGGCAGCACCCGTCGCGCCGTTTCAACAACAAGACCACGGACAACAGGGATCACAGCATGACACAGGATCTGGCCGCCTACGCCGCCGAACGCGGTATCAAGTATTTCATGATCTCCTTCACCGACCTCTTCGGCGGGCAACGGGCCAAGCTGGTGCCGGCGCAAGCCATCGCCGATATGCAGGAAAATGGCGCAGGTTTTGCCGGGTTCGCCACGTGGCTCGACATGACGCCGGCGCATCCCGACATGTTGGCGATGCCGGACAGATCCTCCGTCATCCAGCTGCCTTGGAAACCCGAGGTCGCATGGGTCGCCGCCAACCTGGTGATGCAGGGAGAAGATGTCGCACAGGCCCCGCGCAACGTGCTGCGCAAGCTGATCGGCGAGGCCGCAGAGATCGGGCTGCATGTGAAAACCGGTGTCGAGGCGGAGTTTTTCCTGCTCACCCCCGACGGCGAGGCGATCTCGGACGAAAAGGACACCGCAGCCAAGCCCTGCTACGACCAACAGGCGGTGATGCGCCGCTATGACGTGGTGCGCGAAATCTGCGATTACATGCTGGATCTTGGCTGGGGGCCCTACCAGACCGACCACGAGGACGCGAACGGCCAGTTCGAGATGAACTGGGACTTCGACGACGTGCTGCAAACCGCCGACAAGCACAGTTTTTTCAAGTTCATGGTCAAATCCGTGGCCGAGGCGCATGGCTTCAGGGCCACCTTCATGCCCAAGCCCGTCAAGGGGCTGACCGGCAATGGCTGCCACGTTCATGTCTCGGTCTGGGACGCGCCGGGCGAGGCCGCGACAACCAATGCCTTCGCCGGTGCGGGCGAGGGCCAGACCGGCGAGGTGGGCCTGTCCGAAAGTGGCAAGCATTTCCTTGGCGGCATCATGCGCCACGCCAGCGCGATGGTCGCGATTACCAACCCGACCGTCAACAGTTACAAGCGAATCAACGCGCCGCGCACCATCTCGGGCGCGACATGGGCACCCAATACCGTGACATGGACCGGCAACAACCGCACCCACATGGTGCGCGTCCCCGGCCCCGGCCGGTTCGAACTTCGCCTGCCCGACGGCGCGGCCAACCCCTACTTGCTGCAAGCGGTGATCATTGCCGCCGGGCTCGACGGGCTTCGCCAAAAGGCCGATCCGGGCATCCGCCGCGACATCGACATGTATGCCGAGGGCCACAAGGTGCGCGGCGCGCCGAAACTGCCCTTGAACATGCTCGACGCGCTGCGCGCCTATGACCGCGACAAGAGCCTGAAATCCGCCATGGGCGGGGCCTTTTCGGCCGCGTTCCTCAAGCTGAAGCACCGCGAATGGAACGATTTCGTCTCTCACTTCAGCCGCTGGGAAAAAGACCATACGCTCGACATCTGAACAGGACACATTCGGGGCCCGCGATGAAACCAGAGACACCCACGACCATCGGCTTTCTCCTGTTTCCTGGCTTTCCGATGTCCTGCCTGACCTCGGCCATCGACGCCTTGCGCGTCGCCAATGAAATCGCCGGGGCGCAGGTCTTCGACTGGTCGCTGATCGCCGATGGCGGCGGCAAGGTCGTCAGCAGCGCGCGGGTGGGGTTCGAGACCGAACAGGCGCTCGACCGGGTGGCGGGGCTGGACTACCTGTTCCTGCTCAGCGGCCCGGACGGGCAATTCGCCACATCATCCGCAGGCCGGGGTCGGCTGCGCCACCTCGCCCGGCACGGGGTCACCATCGGCGCGATCAGCGGCGGGGTGTTTCCGTTGGCACGCACCGGGTTGCTAGACGGGTTCACCGCCAGCGTCCACTGGTGCTACCGCGCCGCCTTCGAGGCGGACTTTCCCGGTGTTGATCGCTCTAACGCGGTTCTGGTGATCGACCGGACGCGCCAGACCGCATCGGGCGCAGCGGCGGGGTTCGACCTGATGCTGCACCTGATCGGGGACCGGCTTGGCGCCGAGGTGGCGACCGAAACCGCCTGCTGGTTCCAGCATCCGATGATCCGCGGCCCCGGCGTGCGCCAGCGGGTGCCGACGCTGCACGCCGACAGCACCACGGATACGGTTCCCGGCCCGGTGCGCCACGCCATAGACCTGCTGACGGACCATATCGGTGAAACGATCTCCATCGCTGAGGTGGCCGACCGGCTGCACATGTCGCAACGCCAGTTGGAACGCCGGTTCAAATCCACGACCGGGCAAAGTCCCTCGGCCTATTACCGGATGCTGCGCATGAGCGCCGCGCGCCAGCTGCTGCGCCACTCGGTGCGGCCCATAACCGACATTGCGCAAGAGGTCGGTTGCGCAACCCCGTCCCAATTGTCGCGCCAGTACCGGTCCGTTTACGGGCTGACCCCGGTCGAGGATCGCCGCGTGCGGCGCGGGATCCGGGTGGATGCCGCCGCGCCCGCGCCCGCGCCCTCCCCAAAAGGCTGCGGCGCTGCGTGACAAGGGCGCGCGGGCAGGCACCTTGAGAGCGGCGCAACCGCGTCGCCAGATCCCGGCGCGCGCGACACCGAGGGTTCGGCGAAATGACCATTGGCACGTCGGGGGAAACCCACCTAGTTTGCCCGCGAACCGCCATTGAAAGAGCTTGCACAATACCCCCGAAAGGCCCCGCCATGGACCGAGCCGAGATCGTCCACCGCAACTTCCTGTCCCGCGTCCCGGCGCGCGACTTCCCGCGCGGCAAGCCCCCCACCCCCGGCCTGCCCGCGCAGCAGGCGGTGGCGCTCTTTCGCGCGCAATGCCTCAGCCGCGCGCTCGACCGCTCGGCGCGGGCGATGCAGAAGGCCGGGCTTGGCTATTACACCATCGGATCTTCGGGGCACGAGGGCATGGCCGCCGTCGCCGCCGCGCTGCGCCCCACCGATCCGGCCTTCCTGCATTACCGCGACGCAGCGTTCCAGATCGCGCGCAGCGACCAGGTGCCGGGGCAGACCGTGACGTGGGACATGTTGCTGTCCTTCGCCTGTTCGTCGGAGGATCCGATCTCCGGCGGGCGGCACAAGGTTCTGGGCAGCCGCGCGTTGATGATCCCGCCGCAGACCTCGACCATCGCCAGCCACCTGCCCAAGGCCGTGGGCGCGGCCTATTCCATCGGGCTGGCGCGCCGCCACCCGCCGGAGCATCGCCTGTATGACGACGATGCCCTCGTGATGTGCAGCTTCGGCGACGCCTCGGCCAACCATTCCACCGCGCAAGGGGCGATCAACACGGCTGGCTGGACCTCGGTGCAATCGGTGCCGTTGCCGCTGTTGTTCGTGTGCGAGGATAATGGCATCGGGATTTCCGTGAAAACGCCCGAAGGCTGGATCGCGGCCAGCCTCGGCCAGCGCCCCGGCATCAGGTATTTCAGCGCCGATGGGCTGGATATCTACGACACCTTCAAGGCCGCAGCGGAGGCCGCCGATTACGTCCGCAGCCGAAAGAAACCCGCCATCCTGCACCTGCGCATGGTGCGGCTTTACGGTCACGCGGGCGCGGACGTGGCGACAAGCTACCTCGCGAAAGAGGAAATCGAGGACGGCGAGGCCAATGATCCGCTGCTGCATTCCGCCCGCCTCCTGGACGCGGCGGGCGCGCTACCCGCCGAGGAGGCGACGCGTATCTACGAGGACACCTGCGCCAGCGTCACCCGCGTCGCCGAGGAGGCCGCGACCCGGCCCCATCTGGAAACGGCACGCGACGTAATGGCCAGCCTTATCCCCCCGAAACGGCCCTGCGCGCCGACGAACGGCCCCTCGGCAGAGGCCCGTGCGGCCACCTTCGGCGCCGACCTCAAGGCCATGGACAGCCCACAGCCGATGGCGAAACTGATCACCCTCGCGCTGAGCGACCTGATGCTGGAACACCGCGAGATCGTCCTTATGGGCGAGGACGTGGGTCGCAAGGGCGGCGTCTACGGCGTGACGCAAAAGCTGCAAGCGCGCTACGGCCCCGACCGGGTCATCGACACGCTGCTCGATGAGCAATCCATCCTCGGCAACGCCATCGGGCTGGCCGGCAACGGCTTTGTCCCGATCCCGGAAATCCAGTTCCTCGCCTACCTGCACAACGCAGAGGACCAGTTGCGCGGCGAAGCGGCCACGCTGCCTTTCTTCTCCAAGGGGCAGTTCACCAACCCGATGGTGGTGCGTATCGCGGGCCTCGGTTACCAGAAGGGCTTCGGCGGGCACTTCCATAACGATAACTCGCTGGCCGTTCTGCGCGACATTCCAGGCCTGATCCTCGCCTGTCCGTCCACCGGCGAAGACGCCGCCATGATGCTGCGCGAATGCGTGCGGCTGGCGCGCGCGGAACAGCGGGTCGTCGTCTTCATCGAACCCATCGCACTCTACCGGATGCGTGACCTGCACGAGGCGGGCGATGGCGGCTGGATGACGCACTACCCCGCCCCCGACCGGCGCATTGCCGTTGGCGAGATCGGCCAGCATGGCGACGGGCAGGATCTGGCGATCATTACCTATGGCAACGGGCATTACCTGTCGCGGCAGGCACAAGCGCGGCTGGAGGCCGACGGCGTGCAAACCCGCGTGATCGACCTGCGCTGGCTGGCGCCGCTGCCGCTGGAGGCGATGCTGGCAGCGGTGCGGGACTGCGCGCATGTGCTGGTGGTCGACGAATGCCGCTTCACCGGAGGCCAGGCCGAGGGGTTGATGGCGCACCTCTCCGAGGCCGGCATCGACAGCTTCGCGCGGGTCACGGCAGAGGACAGCTTCATCGCCACCGGCCCGGCCTACGGCGCAACCCTGCCCTCGGTCGACAGCATCTACCAGGCGGCCACGGCGTTGCGTGGGCGCGGGGACTGAAGCCCCGCCTACAGGATCCCCGGCAGGTTCAGCCCGTTCTCGCGCGCACAATCGAGCGCGATGTCATAGCCCGCATCGGCATGCCGCATCACCCCCGTCGCCGGGTCGTTCCACAGCACCCGCTCCAGCCGCCGGTCGGCGTCCTTGCTGCCATCGCAACAGATCACCATGCCCGAATGCTGCGAAAACCCCATGCCGACCCCGCCACCGTGATGCAGGCTGACCCACGTGGCCCCCGAGGCCGTGTTCAGAAGCGCGTTCAGAAGCGGCCAGTCGCTGACCGCGTCCGAGCCGTCCTTCATCGCCTCGGTTTCGCGGTTGGGCGACGCGACGGAGCCACTGTCCAGGTGGTCGCGCCCGATCACCACCGGCGCTGTCAATTCGCCGTTGCGCACCATCTCGTTGAAGGCCAGACCCAGCTTGTGGCGCACCCCCAGCCCAACCCAGCAGATCCGCGCCGGCAGACCCTGAAAGGCGATCCGCTCGCGCGCCATGTCGAGCCAGTTGTGCAGGTGCGCATCGTCCACAAGCTCCTTCACCTTGGCGTCGGTGCGGTAGATGTCCTCCGGGTCGCCCGACAGCGCGCACCAGCGGAACGGCCCGACGCCGCGGCAAAAGAGCGGCCGGATATAGGCCGGCACGAAGCCGGGGAAGGCAAAGGCGTTTTCCAACCCCTCCTCCAGCGCGACCTGCCGGATGTTGTTGCCGTAATCGAGCGTCGGCACGCCTGCGTTCCAGAAATCGACCATCGCGGCGACATGGGTTTTCATGCTGGCCCGCGCCGCGCGCTCGACCGCCTTCGGATCGCTTTCCTGCCGCTCGCGCCATTCCGCCACGCTCCAGCCCTGCGGCAGGTAGCCATGCACCGGATCGTGGGCGCTGGTCTGGTCGGTGACGATATCGGGTTGCACCCCGCGCCGCACCAGTTCGGGGAACACATCCGCAGCATTGCCGATCAGCCCGACGGATTTTGCCTCGCCCGCCCTGGTCCAGCGCGCGATCATCTCAAGCGCGTCATCGAGGCTATGGGTGATCTCATCGACATAGCGGGTGCGCTTGCGGAACGCGGCGCGGCTCTCGTCGCATTCCACGGCGAGGCAGCACGCGCCCGCCATCACGGCCGCCAGGGGCTGCGCGCCACCCATGCCGCCCAGCCCGGCGGTCAGGATCCAGCGGCCTTCCAGCTTGCCGCCATAATGCTGGCGCCCGGCCTCCATGAAGGTCTCGTACGTGCCCTGCACGATGCCCTGGCTGCCGATATAAATCCACGACCCGGCGGTCATCTGGCCATACATGGCCAGCCCCTTCTTATCGAGTTCGTTGAAATGATCCCACGTCGCCCAATGCGGCACGAGGTTGGAATTGGCGATCAGAACGCGCGGCGCATCGGTATGGGTGCGAAAGACGCCCACCGGCTTTCCCGATTGCACCAGCAGCGTCTGGTCCGCCTCCAGTTCGCGCAGGCTGGCGACGATGGTGTCGAAATCGTCCCATGTCCGCGCCGCGCGCCCGATGCCGCCATACACCACCAGCTCATGCGGGTTCTCCGCCACGTCCGGGTGCAGGTTGTTCATCAGCATCCGCAGCGGCGCCTCCGTCAGCCAGCTTTTCGCCGTCAGATCGGTGCCGGTGGCGGGATAGATATCGCGCATGTTGTGGCGGGGGTCGGTCATCGGTCAGCCCTTCAGCTTCGGGGCCAGGTCGGCCAGGGTTTCGAGAATGTCTTGCAGATACGGGCGCAGGCGGTCGGCCTTCTCGGGGGCATAGGCCCAACCGGCGGTCTCGTCCGTCAAGTGCGTCGATTGCGACAGTTCCATCTGGATCGCGTGAATCCCCTCAGCCGGCCGTCCAGAGTGGCGGGTCGTCCAGCCCCCCTTGAAACGCCCGTTCAGAGCGCTGTCATAGCCGGTTGCAGCGTCGCAAATCCGCAAGACGGCGGCCGCGATCTCGGGCGCGCAGGTGGTGCCGCCATTGGTGCCGATGTTGAAATCGGGCAAACGCCCCTCGAAGAGATGCGGAATGACGGAGCGGATCGAGTGGCAATCGTAAAGGATCGCCACGCCGTGCGCGGCGCGCACCCGCTCCAGCTCCACCCGCAGCGCCGCATGATAGGGCGCGTGGAACGCCTCTCGCCGCGCCGCGATCTCGCCCTCGCGCGGCGGGTCGGCCCAGATCGGCGCGCCGTCGAAATCGGTCAGCGGCACAAGGCCGGTGGTCGCCTGGCCGGGATAGAGGCTCTCGCCCGATGGGGCGCGGTTGGCATCCACCACGTATCGGTGGAACGTGGCGCGCACCGTGGTCACGCCAGGCAGAAGCCCGCGGTAGAGCCGGTCCACATGCCAATCGGTATCCGCCAGTTCCCGCCCGCGCGCATTGAGCCGCGCCAGCACCTCCGCCGGCACCCAGGTGCCGGTATGCGGCAGGCCCAGCACCACCGGCCCCGCGCCTTGCACCACCTCGACCGGTCGCGTTCCATCAGCCATGCCTGCCCCCGATGCTGCCTTCTTCCCGGGACAAATACTCCGAGGGGTCGCCATTGGATGCGCCATTGGTTCGAGCCCGATGGCGACGGGGGCTGGCCCGCCGGGGTGCACCGGCGACACACGCAAACCACCGCGTCATTCCCCGCCCTCCAGTCGCGGCAGGTCCAGTCCCTCGCAGAGCGCGCCGCAGGCGACCATCTCGCCCGCCACCTCCAGGTCCGGGGCAAGGTAGCGGTCCTCGCGGATCGTGGCCACGCGGGCGCGCAGCCTTGTCAGCACGCCCTGCAATGCCGGGCTCGTGACCAGTGGCGCGCGAAACTCCACCCCCTGCGCGGCGCAGATCGCCTCCACCCCGAGGATGTGCGCAAGGTTCACGTTCATCCGCAACAGCCTGCGCGCGCCATGCGCGGCCATGCTCACATGATCCTCCTGGTTGGCGCTGGTCGGCGTCGAGTCGGTGCTGCACGGGTTGGCAAGGTGCTTGTTCTCGCTCATCAGCGCCGCCGTCGTCACCTCGGCGATCATCAGGCCGGAATTCAGCCCCGGCGCGGGCGTCAGGAACGGTGGCAGGTCGAAGCTCAGCGTCGGGTCCACCATCAGCGCCACCCGCCGCTGCGCGATGGCGCCGATCTCCGACAGCGCGATGGCGATCATGTCGGCGGCAAACGCCACAGGTTCGGCATGGAAATTCCCGCCCGACACGATGCGCCCCTCGCCAAGCAGCACAAGCGGGTTGTCGGTGACCGCGTTGGCCTCGATGCGCAGCGTGCCCGCCGCCATCCGCAACAGGTCGAGCGCCGCGCCCGTGACCTGCGGCTGGCAGCGGATGCAATAGGGGTCCTGCACGCGGGCATCGCCCTCGCGGTGGCTTTCGCGGATTTGTGACCCTGCCATCAGCGCCCGCATCGCGGCGGCCACCTCGATCTGGCCGGGCTGGCCGCGCAGCGCGTGGATCTCGGCCAGAAGCGGCGCGGTCGAGCCCATGATCGCATCCGTCGACAGCGACGACACGGTGATCGCAGCGCGCAGGTTGGCCCATGCGGCGAACAACCCGACCAGCGCGCAGGCGGTGGAAAACTGGGTGCCGTTGATCAGCGCCAGCCCCTCCTTGGGGCCGAAGGTGACGGGGGAAAGCCCCGCGCGCGCCAGCGCCGTGCCCGCCGGCAGCACCGCGCCCTCGCAGGCCGCTTCGCCCTCGCCCATCATCGCCAGCGCCATGTGGGCAAGCGGGGCCAGGTCGCCCGAGGCGCCGACCGATCCCTGGTCGGGGATCACCGGGGTGACGCCACGCGCCAGCATCGCCTCGATCAGCCGCACCGTTTCCTGCGCCACGCCCGACGCGCCGCGCCCCAGCGACAGCAGCTTCAGCGCCATCATCAGCCGGGTGGTGTCCACCTCCAGCGGCTTGCCGACGCCGCAGGCATGGCTGCGGACGAGGTTCCTTTGCAGATCGGCGGTATCTTCTTCCGCGATCTTCATCGAGGCGAGCTTTCCGAACCCGGTATTGATCCCGTAGACCGGCTCATCGCCTGCCGCGGCCTGCATCACGCGCGCATGCGCAGCCTTGATCGCAGGATAGGCCGCGGGGTCCAACACCGCCGCCCGGCCACGCCAGACCGCCTCCAGCTGCGTCAGCGTTGCCGCGCCCGGTGTCAGGATCATGCAAAGACCTCCCCACCAATGATCCGCTCGGCCAGCGGGTTGAACCCGATCCGGTAGGCCAGTTCCGCCGGTTGTCTGACATCCCACACCGCAAGGTCGGCGCGCTTGCCCGCCGCGATCATTCCGCAATCATCCAGCCCAAGCGCGCGGGCCGCAACCGCCGTCACGCCGCGCAGCGCCTCCTCCGGCGTCAGGCGAAACAGAGTGCAGCCCATGTTGAGAGCCAGCAGCAGCGAAAACAGAGGCGAGGATCCGGGGTTCGCATCGGTGGCCAGCGCCATCGGCACGCCATGGGCGCGGAAGGCCGCGACCGGCGGCGCCTGCGTTTCGTGCAGGGTGTAGAAGGCGCCGGGCAGCAGCACCGCCACCGTGCCCGCCGCCGCCATCGCGCGGGCATCGGCCTCGGTCGCGTATTCCACGTGATCGGCAGAAAGGCCCCTGTGCCGCGCCACCAGCGCGCTCCCGCCCATATGCGAGAGTTGTTCGGCATGCAGCTTCACCGGCAGGCCAAGCGCGCGCGCGACCTCGAACACCCGTTCGATCTGCGCGGGTGTGAAGGCGATTCCCTCGCAAAACCCGTCCACCGCATCGACCAGCCCTTCCGCATGGGCCTTGTGCAGCGCCGGAATGCAGACCGCGTCGATATAGGCGTCCGCATCGCCCCCCGGCGGCACCGCGTGGGCGGCAAGAAAGCTGGTGACGATCCGCACCGGGCGGCGCGCCTCCAGCGCCCGCGCCGCGCGCAGCATGTCCAGTTCCGCCTCGACGGTCAGGCCATAGCCCGATTTCACCTCGACCACGCCAACCCCTTCGGCCAAGAGCGCATCGAGCCTTGGCAATGCCAACGCCACCAGATCCGCGACACTGGCCGCACGGGTCGCCGTGACCGTGGAGATAATCCCGCCGCCTTCGCGCGCGATCTGCTCGTAACTTGCGCCTTCCAGCCGCAATTCGAACTCGCGCGCCCGGTCGCCGGCATGGACAAGGTGGGTGTGGCAGTCGATCAGCGCCGGCGTGATCAGGCGCCCGCCCATGTCGCGCGTGGCGGCCTTCGGCGCGTCGGCGCGCGGCCCGACCCAGGCCACACGGTCGTCCTCCAGCAGGATCGCCCCGTCGGGGATCAGCCCGTAAGGGGCGTTCTCGGACATCGTCGCAACCGTCGCATTCACCAGCAGCATGATCGACCATTTCGCTTGATTGATCCCTGCCTGATGTTGTTATGTATGCACATAATTGAGTCAAGCAGGAATTTGACGATGCAGACCATCTGGGCCGAAACCGCGCTGACCCCTGAAGGCTGGCAAAGCGGCGTCCTGGTGACGCTGCACAAGGGCCGTATCGCAAAGGTGACGCCACACTGCGCACCGCGGGGCAGCCGCGTCGGCTGTCTGCTGCCCGCGCCGGTGAACGCGCATTCCCACGCCTTCCAGCGCGCCATGGCCGGGATGACCGAACGGCGCGGGCCGGATCCGCGTGACACGTTCTGGACGTGGCGGCAGCTCATGTTCCGCTTTCTCGACCGGATCACGCCCGCACAGGTGCAGGCCATCGCCGCTTTCGTGCAGATGGAAATGCTGGAGGCAGGCTATGGCACGACTGTCGAATTTCACTACCTGCACCACCAGCCCGGCGGCGTTCCCTATGGACAGATATCGGAAATGTCCAACCGGATCGCAGCAGCAGCGGATCAGAGCGGCATCGGCCTGACCCTGCTTGCGGTGTTCTACCAGACCGGCGGACTGGACGGGCGGGCGCTGACCTCGGGCCAGCAGCGCTTCGGCAATGACCCGCAGCGGTTCGCGCGGCTGGCTGAAAAGGCGCGCGCGCGGGTGCAGGAAGGCCCCGCCGACTGGGGCTTCGGCATCGCGCCCCATTCGCTGCGCGCCGCCCCTGCCGATGCGATCCGCGAGGTGATCACGCTGGCCCCCGATGGGCCGATCCACATGCACCTTGCCGAACAGCAAGCCGAGGTGGCGGAGGTGCAGGCCGCCACCGGTCAACGCCCGGTGGACTGGGTTCTGAACACCCTTTCCCCCGATCGCCGCTGGCATTTCATCCACTGCACCCGGATGACGCCGCAGGAAACCGAGGGGCTCGCGCGCACCGGTGCCACCGCCGTCCTCTGCCCGCTGACCGAGGCGAGCCTTGGCGACGGCATCTTCGACGGGGTGCGCTGGACGGGCGCGGGCGGCGCTATCGCCATCGGATCGGACAGCAACATCCGCATCGCGCTGGCCGAGGAATTGCGCCAGTTCGAGACCAGCCAGCGGTTGCGCGATCACAGCCGCGCGGTGCTGGCCACGCCCGACCGCTCCACCGGGCGGCGGCTGTTTGACGCGATCTGCATGGGCGGCGCGGCGGCGGCGGGGCGGCAGACCGGCGCGCTTGCAGTCGGCAACTGGGCCGATATGCTGGCGCTCGACACATCCCACCCCGACCTCGACGGCGTGACCGGCGACACGATCCTCGACAGCTATATCTTCGCGGGCGACGACAGGATGATCCGCGACGTCTGGTCGGCGGGCCGCCACATGGTCTCGCAGGGCCGCCACATCCACCGCGACCGGATCGAGGCCGCCTATCGCGCGGCCGTGTGCGACCTGAGGGCCGCGTCATGAGCGACACAAACACATGGCAGGGCGTGCAGGAGGAAGTCCGCCGCCGCATCCGCAGCCGCGAATGGAAACCCGGTGAGTTGATCCCGACCGAGTCCGACCTGGCCTGCGAGCTTGGCTGCGCCCGCACCACGGTGAACCGCGCCTTGCGCGAACTGGCCGGGGCCGGGCTGATCGAACGGCGGCGCAAATCCGGCACCCGCGTCGCGCGCCACCCCACCGGCCGGGCGGTGATCGAGATCCCGCTGATCCGGCGCGAGGTCGAGGCCACCGGCGCGCGCTACGGCTACGCGCTGTTGTCACGCCAGATAGCCCCGCCGCCGGCGCGCGTGGCCTATGCGCTCGGCCTGCCCGAAACGGCGCGCATGCTGCACCTCGTTGCCGTCCACCTCGCCGACGGCGCGCCGTACCTGCTGGAGGATCGCTGGATCAACCTTGCCGCCGTGCCGGGGGCCGAGGCGCATGATTTCACCGGGCAAAGCGCCAATGAATGGCTGCTGGAAACGGTGCCCGTGGCGCGTGGTGAACTGGCGATCGCGGCGCAGCCCTGCGGCGAAATGGAAGCCCGCGCACTGGACGTGGCCGAGGGCACACCGGTTTTGACGCTGGAACGCAGCACATGGGGGCCGGAGGCACCGGTCACCTTCGTGCGACTGTCGCACATGCCCGGCCACCGGATCGTGTCGCCCATCGCGGGGTGACGGAACACGAACAGAAGTTGCAAAACGGCAAGGCGAGAGCGGTTTTTGCGCTCGTTCGGCGCGTTCGCCATGTTGACAAATCGGTCAAACCCGCTCGTCTTCGCTGTCCGAAATCGTCTTCGCTGCCCGAAAGAAGAGACGCGATCAGGGCCTGAGCCGTTTGCGGGCATCGCTTCAGCGGGCCGCGGTACGGCGATCCAACGAGGGGGCCATGTGTTTTAGCCCTGCCAAATCCGCGCAAGATTCCTGCCTCGCGCCAGGTCCGGTCAAATCGCCGTGCCGGGGGCGGCCCGGCGATGCGCGGCGGCTTTACGGTCTTGAATCCGCGCGCGGGAACCGCCCGAACGCCCGCTCGTCGGTCCCCATGGCTGACCTGCGCGACCTTCGCGGTTTGACAACGACAGAAACCCTTTTCCTGTTGCCGCGCATCAGCGCCCACCCCCGCCCAGCCACGTCGCATAATCGGACACCAGCAGATGCGTCGGAGCCACGTCTTCCTCGATCTCGGCAAAGCGCCCGATCGGGTCGGCAAACCAGTTGTCGGTCTCGTCGTCGTTGACGGTGGACACCTCGCCGATCAGCACGTCGCCGCCCTCGCCCCAGAACGCGTGCCAGTCGCCGGGCATCAAGGTGATGCTTTCGCCCGGCTGGAACAGCAGAACCTCGCCCGGTGCGAAACTGCGTTCGATCCCGTCGCACAGCACCGTGCCGCCCGCCGTCTCGTCAAGGCTGCCATCGGGGGCGGATCCGTAAAGCCGGATCGCCATAAGCGCCCCGCCCCGGTTGATGATATCCTCGGCCTTGAGGTAATGGCGGTGCATCGGGCTAAGCTGATCGTGACGCGAAATCAGCAGCTTTTCGGCGTAGCACATACCGCCGCCGCGTTGCAGGTCCGCCTGCCGGCCATTGCGCAGGGTGAACAGGAAAAGCCCCATCTCGTCGAAGCGCCCGGCGCCGTAATCGGTGATGTCCCAGCCCATGCGCCCCGCGATGATCCGGTCAATCCGGTCGCGCCGCGCCTGCATGTCCTGCGGTGTCCATCTTGCGAACGGCGGCAGGACAAAGCCGAAGGAGCGGATGAACGCATCCGCGCGCGCCATGATGTCGTTGATCTCGGACCGTTTCATGCCGGTTCCTCCCCTCTGCCTGTCGCCCCCGTCATGCCCGCCGGGGCGGGAATGCGCAATTGAAAACCCCGTGCCGGGGGAATGCGGATCTGTGACGAGACTGCGCACGATACGCAGGGAACACGCGATATGATCTTGCTAAACCCCCAAGAGCGCCTAGATACAATGCTTATGTTTCAAAATTTCCACAGGTTTCCCGCATGACCCTTGACGAGACCGACCGCCAGCTTCTGCGCGCTGTGCAGGACAACGCGCAGTTGACCGCGCAGGACCTTGGCGAACGCCTGAACCTGTCGGCCAGCCAGGCGGGGCGACGGCGGCAGCGGCTGGAACAGACGGGCATCATCGAAGGTGCGCGCGCCGTCGTCTCGCCCGAGGGGGTGGGGCTGCGTGTTCAGGCCTTCGTGCAGGTGCAGATGGCAACCCATGACCCCGCGCAGGTCCGTGACTTCACCCGCACCATCGACCTGAGCCCCGAGATCGTCTCGGCCTGGACCCTGACCGGCGAGGCGGATTTCCTGCTGCGCGTCTATTGCGCCGACCTGTCCGCCCTGCACCGGCTGGTGCACGAGGTCATCCTGCCGAACCCCGCCGTCGCGCGGGTGCAAAGCCAGATCGTCATGGACCAGCAAAAACCCGACGCGCCGCTGCCGACATAGGCCGCAGGGCGCTTGCCATCCCGCCCGCTTGCCGCGATGCTGCGCTCGCATAGAACGGACCCTCATAGAAACATGGACAGCATTCTCTTTCAGGCCACGCTTTACCTTGCGGCGATGGTGATCGCGGTGCCTCTGTCGGTGCGGCTTGGGCTTGGGTCGGTCCTTGGCTACCTCATCGCGGGCATCGCGCTGGCGCCGATTCTGCACCGGACCGGCACCGACCCGCACGATCTGCAACAGATCGCCGAATTTGGCGTGGTGATGATGCTGTTCCTGATCGGGCTGGAACTGAACCCGCGCGGCCTTTGGGAAATGCGCGACAAGCTGATCGGGCTGGGCGGGTCGCAGGTGCTGCTGTCAACTGTCGTCATCGGCGGCGGCGCACTGGCCCTCGGCCTGCCGTGGCAGCAGGCGCTGGCCGTCGGGCTGATCTTCGCCCTGTCCTCGACCGCGATCGTGCTCCAGACCCTGACCGAGAAGGGGCTGTTGCGCACCACCGGCGGGCGGTCCGCCTTCTCGGTGCTGCTGACGCAGGATATCGCGGTCATCCCGATGCTGGCGCTGATGCCGCTGCTGGCAGTCTTGCCCCGCGCCGCCCTGTCGCCCGACGGCTCGATCATCCGGCCGGGGATGGAGGCCGCCGCGCAAGGCGGCATGTCGCTGATCGACGGACTGCCGGCCTGGGGGGTGACGCTGGTCACCATCGCTGCCGTCGCCGCCGTGATCATCGGCGGGCAGTTCCTGACCCGGCCGCTGTTTCGCTTCATCCACATGGCCCGCCTGCGCGAGATCTACACCGCCGTGGCACTGGTCATCGTTGTCGGCATCGCCTTCCTGATGGTGCTGGTCGGCCTGTCGCCGGCGCTGGGGGCGTTCGTGGCTGGCGTGGTGCTGGCCAATTCCGAGTTCAAGCATGAGCTTGAGGCCAACATCGAACCCTTCAAGGGCCTGCTGCTCGGCCTGTTCTTCATCACCGTGGGCGCGGGCATCAACTTTGACAGGCTGCTGTCCAACCCGCTGACTATCCTCGGGCTGACGCTGGCGGTGATGATCGCCAAGGGGATGATCCTTTACGGCATCGGGCTTGGTTTCGGGCTGCGCCGGCGCGACCAGTGGCTGTTCACCCTCGGCCTCGCGCAGGCGGGCGAGTTCGGCTTCGTGCTGATCTCCTACGCCACCGGGCAGCGGGTGCTGCCCGACCCGATCGCCGAGGTGCTGCTGCTTGTGGTGGCGCTGTCGATGCTCTTCACACCGCTGTTCTTCATTCTCTACGAAGTCCTGTCGCGGCGTAGCCACGAGTCCGTGGAGGCCTCCCCCGACCATGACGAGATCGACCGGCAGGAAAGCGTCATCATCGCCGGCACCGGACGGTTCGGGCAGGTGGTGAACCGGATGCTGCACCTGTCGGGGTTCAAGACCGTTGTGCTCGACAGCGACCTTGCCACTATCCAGCTTCTGCGCCGCTTCGGCTACCACGGGTTTTTTGGAGATCCGACGCGCCCCGAACTGCTGCACGCCGCCGGTATAGATCAGGCGAAGGTGCTGGTGGTGACGATGGACGACCGGCAAGAGACGCTGCGCCTTGTAAAATATGCCCGAAGCATCCGCCCTGACCTGCACATCGTCGCCCGCGCCTATGACCGGGTGCATACCTACGAACTCTACCAGGCCGGGGCCAATGACATCGTGCGCGAGATGTTCGACAGCTCGCTGCGCGCGGCGCGCTACGTGCTGGAAAACATCGGGCTGACGGAGTACGAAGCGCACGAGGTGCAGGCGGCGTTCTATCGGCACGACCGCCACACGCTGCGCGAACTGGCCGGGCTGTGGCAGCGCGGCGTGCCGTTGGCAAAAAACAAGGCGTATGTTGCGCGCGCGAAAGAGCTCAACAGCAACCTCGAAACCGCGCTTGCCACGCAGCTTGACGCTTCCGAACTGCCCGACGAGTCAGGAGGCGCGGACGAGGATGAGGCCGACAGGGCCGACAGCCGCCGCAGGCCGCGCCCGCGGCTCGACGGCATCGGCTGAGGGGCGCCTCAGCCCTCCGGCTCCTCGCGTCAGGGTCCAGTATGCGCGGAATGGCAATCGTCAGAAAGGTCAGCTGAACGGACAGAGAGCGGACGTTGGGTGCAAGCCGCGCAGCGTCGGGCGGCGGTGCGGCGATCCGACGCGCGGGCTGCGCGCTTTATCTTCACCAAATCCAGGCAAAATCAGAGCGTTGCACCAAGCCGCCCGCGCGCATCTGACGCCGCGCATCTTTCGTCAGGCGACCGCGCCTAGCTGCCCGACACCCCGGCCTCGGCGAAGGTGGCCATGCCGGAATGGCAGGCGATGGAGGCCTTGAGCAGATTGATCGCCAGCGCCGCGCCCGACCCCTCGCCCAGCCGCATGTTCAGCGCCAGAAGCGGCGCCTTGCCAAGCCGTTTGAGGATCGGAGCATGCGCCGCTTCGGCCGAAACATGCCCCGCTACCGCGTGATCGAGCGCACCGGGCACGGCGATCTCCAGTGTGGCGGCGGCGGCGGTGCAGATGAACCCGTCGAGGATCACCGGGATGCGCGCCACCCGCGCCCGCGCGATGGCGCCCGCCATCGCCGCCAGTTCGCGCCCGCCAAGGCAGCGCAGCGCCTCCAGCGGGTCGCGCGTGGCACCGGGATTGGCCGCCAGCCCCTCGGCCACGACCCGCGTTTTCAGCGCCAGCCCAGCGTCATCAACGCCCGTGCCCCGGCCCGTCCAGTCGCCCGGTGCACCCCCAAAGACCGCAAGCGCCACCGCTGCGGCAGACGTGGTGTTGCCGATCCCCATCTCGCCGGTAACCAGCAGGTCGGTGCCGTCATCGACCGCGTCCCAGCCGGTGGCCAGCGCCGCGACGACCTCCGCCTCGCTCATCGCCGGGCCTTGGGTGAAATCCGCCGTGGGCCGGTCGAGATCGAGCGGATGGACCTGCATCCGCGCGCCCGCCGCCTGCGAAAGCTGGTTGATCGCGGCACCGCCAGCCTCGAAATTGGCCACCATTTGCGCCGTGACCTCTGCCGGGAAAGCCGAGACGCCGCGCGCTGTGACCCCGTGATTGCCGGCGAAGACCAGCACCTGCGGCGCGTCGATCCGGGGCCGTGCGTCGCCGCGCCAGCCGGCATACCAGATCGCCAGATCCTCCAGCCGGCCAAGCGCGCCCGGCGGCTTGGTCAACTGCCCGTTGCGCGCCTCGGCGCCTTGCCGCGCCGCCTCGCTCGGGGCGGGGGCGGCAGCGAGCGCGCTGCGAAACTCGGCGAGGGTTGAAAAGGGGGCGGTCATGCGCGTCTCACTCGTTGCCAGGGGTTGGTTTGGCGGATATGCCCGACCCGGAGCGGAAATGCGAGACAAAGGAGCCCGCCGCATGGCAAGGCGCGACATCCTGCACCGGGTTCCCGGCGATCTGCGGCTGGCGCTTGGCCTGCTGACCCGGCTGCCGCTGCCGGGCACGCCGGACATGACGCGCGGCGCGGCGGCGGCCTGGGCCTGGCCGCTGGCGGGGCTGGTGCCTGCCGGCCTCGCGGCGCTGGCGATCTGGCTGGCCTCCGGGCTTGGCGCCGGGGTCGCGGCGGCGCTTGGCCTTGCGGTCTCCGTCATGGTCACCGGCGCGCTGCACGAGGACGGGCTGGCCGATACCGCCGACGGGCTTTGGGGCGGCTGGACAGCGGAGCGGCGTCTGGAGATCATGAAGGACAGCCGCATCGGCACCTATGGGGTGATCGCGCTGGTGCTGGCGCTGCTGGCGCGCTGGTCGCTGATCGCGGGGCTGGTGGGGACCGGCGCCGCCCTGCCGGTGCTGCTGGCCGCAGGGATGCTGTCGCGGGTGCCGATGGTGGCGCTGATGGCGTGGATGGCCCCCGCCCGCCCCGGTGGACTGTCGCGCACCGTGGGGCGCCCGCCGATGCAGGCCGCGTGGGTCGGTGGTAGCATTGCGTTGATCCTCGCGCTGGTCCTGTGCGGCGGCGCGGCGCTCTGGGCGCTGCTTGCCGCATTGACGCTCGCCGCCGGGATGGGCCGCATCGCGTCGGCAAAGATCGGCGGCCAGACCGGCGACATCCTCGGGGCCAGCCAGCAACTGGCGGAGATCGCCGCGCTGGCGGTGCTGGCGTCACCCCTGGCATAGAAAACCCCCGCCGGCGCAGGCGGGGGCCATCCTTTATCGTGGAAGATGTCAGGCCGCGCGAGCGGTCAGCACCTCGTCAACACGGCGCTGCGCGCCCGCCTCGTCCATGTCATCGACAGCGGCCAGTTCACGCGTCAGACGTTCCAACGCCGCCTCGTAAAGCTGACGTTCGGAATAGGATTGTTCGCGCTGGTCATCGGCGCGGTGCAGGTCGCGCACCACCTCGGCGATGGAGATCAGGTCACCGGAATTGATCTTCTGTTCATATTCCTGCGCCCGGCGCGACCACATGGCGCGTTTCACCCGAGCCCGACCCTTGAGCGTTTCCATCGCCTTGCTGACGATATCCGGACTGGAGAGCGAGCGCATGCCCACCTCGGTTGCCTTGGCCGTGGGCACACGCAAGGTCATCTTGTCCTTGGCGAAGGAAATCACGAAAAGTTCCAGCGACAGGCCAGCGATTTCCTGTTCTTCAATGGACACGATCTGCCCCACCCCGTGTGCGGGATAGACAACATAATCGTTCGGGCGAAATTCCTGCGATCTACGCGACTTGCTCATATGGTCTTCCTCTTGATCCCCGGGTCTCAGGCGACAAAAACACCGTGGCGAAAGGCGGTCCTTTCCCTCGGGGTTCTTTTGGCACTGAGTTCATGCGCGGCCCGGCAAAAACCGCAGCTTTCTTGGTCACAGACATCTTTTGTGACAGAAATATAGCACAAGAATCGACGTTTTTAAAGCTGAACAGCGCCAACAACCCGAAAACCCTGCTTTTACAGGGCTCCGTCGTTGCGCAAACCATCAAGACACCACCAGAATCGGGGTGCGAATCGGTCAGCCGCCTTCACCCGGGGCCTCCGACAGCAGCGCCAGCTTGCCGTCCTTGCCATCGAATTCCTCCGCCGTGGGCAGCGGGTCTTTCTTCGACACGATGACCGGCCACATCTCGGAATATTTCCGGTTCAGCTCCACCCATTCTTCCATCTCCGGCTCGGTATCCGGGCGGATCGCATCGGCGGGACATTCCGGTTCGCAAACACCACAGTCGATACATTCGTCGGGATGGATCACGAGGAAGTTTTCTCCCTCATAGAAACAATCCACCGGGCACACCTCGACACAGTCGGTGTATTTGCAGTTGATGCAGTTTTCAATAACGGCGTAGGTCATGGCGGTTCCATCGTGTAGCTTTGCAGGGGTTTAGTCCCCCCCGGTCGATCATTCAAGCGGGCCGCGGCGGAAAGACCCGAGCGCCCGGCGATCCTTGCCCGTGGGGCGTCCTTTTCCCTCGTATGACGGGTTGCGCGGAACGCTGTCCGTGTCTGGCGTCAGATCCTCGTAAAGCGTTTGCGCTTCGGGGGCCGGCCCGCGCCGCTCGCCAAGCGCCACCACCCTGACCACCCGAACGTCGCGCCCCTGCGCGAAGGTCAGCACATCACCGTGGCCGACCGTGACCGCCGGTTTGTGGACCTTCTGGCTGTTGACCCGCACATGGCCGCCCGCAACCATGCGCGCCGCAAGAGTGCGGGTCTTGAAGAACCGCGCCTGCCAGAGCCACTTGTCGAGCCGCAGCCGGGATTGCGCCTCGGCGGTCAGGACTTGCCCTTCAGCCCCGCCAGCGCCCGCGCGAAGGGGTTGTCGGGGTCGATCGGCTTTTCCTTGCGCGCGGGCTTGGCGGCATAGGTCTTGGGCTTGTCGCCGCGCGGCTCTTTCGGCCCGGCTTTACCCTTGGGCCCCCCCTTGCCGCGCGTCTTGCCGCCTTGCTTGCCGCCGCCTTCACGACGCTGCGGCTGGCCGCCACCACGGCGACGCGGCGCCCATGTGAAGGTGTAGAAGGTTTCCATTTCCGGTTCCGGCGCCGGCGCCGGCGCGGCCTCGGCAGCCTCTGCCCCGGTCTCGACTGACGCGCCCGGCACGTCCGGCGGCGACATGACGGGCGGTGCCGACGGCGGCTCCGCCGGTGGCGTCTCGGCGGACGGCTCCGGCGTCTCGGCGGGCGGCTCCGGCGTCTCGGCGGACGGCTCCGGGGTTTCGACCGGTGGCTCGGGCGTCTCGGCTGACGCGTCGCCCGGCACCTCGGTCGGACGCTGCGGGTCTGCTGGAACCTCCACCGCCTTCAGCTTCGCCCGCTCGCCCTTCTCGGCCCTGTAGCCCAGCCCTTCCATCAGGTCGGCGAACTGGTCCAGTGTCATCCCGGTGATCGAGAGCATGTCGGCGGTCGCCTCGAACCCGCCGCGGCTGTCCTGCCCGCGCAGCATATCTGCCAGCCGTTCCAGCATGTCGATGCGGATGGCGCGCGCGCCGGCAGGGCGGTAACCGGAATTGCTGTAATAGGCGTGCGGCGCGCCCTCGACGACGGGGATCGTCACCAGACCCGGTGGCGGGCTTTCGTGGAATTCCGCGTGGCCGCTCGCCAGCCCCCACAGCACCAGACGCAGCCGCGTCGGCGCGGGTTTCAGCAGCAGTTGCTGGAAGATGGTGAACTGGCCGAAGCGCACGCCATGCTTGCGCAATTGCCCGCGCGCCTCCTGGTCCAGCGCCTTGACCTCCTCGGCCACGTCGGCGCGCGGCAGCACGCCCAGCGCCTCGACCAGCCGGAAGGCAAAACCGCGCGCCAGCCCGGTGATCGCCTCGTCGCGGCTCATCGCCAGCAGCGGCTCGAACAGGGTCGCCACCTTGCGGTCTGTGAAGTGCTGCAAGCGGCGCTGCACCTTCTGCATCACCTCCGGCCCCGCATCCTCGTCGACGAAGGCCTCGGCCACCGGGCGCAGCGGCTCGGCCCCCTTGACCAGCTTGCCGATCGCCTGGTCGCCCCACATGAGGCCGCCCTGTTCGGTGAAATCGAATTCGGTATCGGGGGCGTTATAGAAACGGTCCGCGCGCAGGTGAAACTCGGGCCTGAGCGCGGCCACCGCGGCCTGTCGCAGCGTTTTCGCCTCGTCCGCGGTCGCGCTGGCATCCTGCCGGAACCGGAATCCTTCCAGACGCCCGACGAACTCGCCCTCGACCGTCACTTCACCCTTGTCGTTCACCTCGGCCACAAGGCCCTCCTTCTGCTTCAACCGGCGCAACAGGACAGAGGTGCGCCGATCCACGAATCTTTGGGTCAGACGCTCGTGCAGGGCATCCGACAACCGGTCTTCTACGGCACGCGTCGCGCCGCGCCAATGTGTTTCATCGTCCACCCAGCCGGAACGTTGCGCCACGTAAGTCCACGTGCGGATATAGGCCAGACGTTTCGATATCGTGTCAATGTCGCCATCGCTGCGGTCCAGCCGCTTGACCTGCCGCGCCATCCAGTCGTCGGGCACCCGGCCCAGCCCGTGCAGGAACTCGTAGATCCGGGCAAGCAGGCCGGCATGTTCGGCTTGGCTGATACCGCGGAAATCGGGCACGCAGCACACGTCCCAGAGCAGCCGCACATCGCGCCCGCCCTTGACCCGGTCGGCGATTTCCGGCTGCGCCGATACGGACCGAAGCGCCATCAGGTCATCGGACTCGCGCGCCCGCATCAGTCGCTCGTCCTGCGCCGGGGCCTCAAGCGAGGCGATCAGCCGCTCGACCGTGCCGAATTCCAGCCGGGCGTTGCGCCAGAACAGCTTGCCCACCGGCTTGAAACTGTGGTTGGTGATCGCCTCGACCAAGCCCTCGTCGAGCGGCGGCGCCTCGCCGGTCACCCCGAACGTGCCCGGCTGCGTGTGACGCCCGGCACGCCCCGCGATCTGGGCCAGTTCGTTCGGGGCAAGATCACGCATCCGCCGCCCGTCGAACTTGCGCAGGCCGGAAAAGGCGACGTGCCGGATATCGAGGTTCAGGCCCATCCCGATCGCATCCGTCGCCACCAGGAAATCCACGTCGCCGTTCTGGTAAAGCTCCACCTGCGCGTTGCGGGTGCGCGGGGACAGCGCCCCCATCACCACCGCCGCCCCGCCCCTCTGGCGGCGCAGAAGTTCCGCGATGGCATAAACATTCTCGACCGAGAAGCCGACCACGGCGGCGCGCGGCACCATTCGGCTGATCTTTTTCGATCCGGTATAGGTCAGCTCGGAAAACCGCTCGCGCCGCATGAACTGCACACCGGGCACCAGCGCCGCGATGGCGCCTTTCATCGTGTCGGAGCCGAGAAACAGCGTCTCGAGCCGGCCGCGCGCATGCAGCAGCCGGTCGGTGAAGACATGCCCCCGCTCGGGGTCGGCGCAAAGCTGGATCTCGTCCACCGCCAGGAAATCGCACCCCATGCCCGGCGGCATCGCCTCCACCGTGCAGACCCAGTATTGCGCGCCGCCCGGCACGATGCGTTCCTCGCCGGTGACCAGCGCCACCACCCGCGGACCGCGCAGCGCGACGATCCGCTCATAGACCTCGCGCGCCAGGAGGCGCAGCGGCAGGCCGATCACCCCGGTGCGGTGGGCCAGCATCCGCTCGATCGCGTAATGCGTCTTGCCTGTATTGGTCGGGCCAAGAACGGCCGCGATGCGCCCCTGACGCTGCATGGATCTGCCTTTCGCCCGCTCGGGCCGTCAGAGGGGGGTGCCCCCGGTAGAGCGCGCAAGACGCACCACGGCGGACTGTAATTCGGGCCGGTGCGGATGTATAGCAAGCGCCTCGCGAAACGCGGCCAGCGCGGCCTCTCGTCGCCCCTGTTCCTCCAGCAGCGCACCCAGCCCCGCCAGAGCGCCGAAATGGCGCGGCTCCAGCACCAGCACCTGCCGCAGGTCATCCATCGCCGGGCCGTGCAGACCGGCCATGATGTAGGCCGCGGCGCGCGCGTTCCACCCCTCGGCAAAGTCCGGCGCGTGGTCGGTCAGCGCGGTCAGGTGGTCGATGGCCGCTGCAATATCCTGATCCTCCAAAGCCGCTTCGCCCCGGCGCAGCAGAAGGTCGGCCGAGGCGCTGCCCGACAGGCCAAACTGGATCTCGATATCGCGCTCCACCGTCTGCCAGTTGGCGGTGCCGGGGTCGGCGAGACGCGCGAAGAGATCGTCCAGCGTATCGGCCCCCGCGCCCAATGGCACGAAGATCAGGCAAACCGCCATGGCTGCCGTCACGACACGGTTGTATGATGATTTCAGAATCCGCATGTTCATGCGAGGAACTTAACATCTCGGGCCGTGCATTCCAGTGGCGACCGACGCGAAACGACAAAGGACCATCACATGAGCGAGATCATCACCGCCGCCGTTGCGACGCTTCAGGAAAAGATCTCTGGCGGGTTCGACGGAAGCGCCAAATTCGAGATCGAAGGCGAGGGCGCGATCCTGATCGACGACGCCGGCGTGCGCGCCGCCGCAGACGGCGAAGAGGCCGACGTCACCCTTACCGCCGATGCCGACACCTTCCAGCAGATCCTGTCCGGCGATCTCAACCCGACCTCGGCCTTCATGGGCGGCCAGTTGCGCCTTGACGGCGACATGGGCACCGCGATGAAGCTTGGCGGGCTTCTGGGCTGAGCGGGATGGAACCGGCCCCCTTCCTCCATGACATCGCCGAGGGGCCGGACGGCGCCCGCGCCGTCTGGCTGCGCGCCGCCGATGGCACCCGCATCCGGCTGGGCATCTGGCCGGCCGGGCGCAGGGGCACCATCGTGATGTTTCCGGGCCGCACCGAGTATATCGAGAAATACGGCCGTTTCGCCGCCGATCTGGCGGCACGCGGCTATGGCCTCACGGCGATGGACTGGCGCGGGCAGGGCCTCGCCGACCGCCCCGCGCATCGCCGCGACATGGGCCATGTCGTCAGTTTCGACGAATACCGCCAGGACGTGGCCGCGATGCGCGCCGTGCTGGGCGACTTCGACCTGCCCCGCCCGTGGTTCCTGCTCGGCCATTCGATGGGCGGGGCGATCGGGCTTCGGGCACTTCACGACGGGCTGCCGGTCACCGGCGCGATCTTTTCGGCGCCGATGTGGGGCATCCGCATGTCCCGGTTTCTGAAAACGCTGTCCGGCGCAGTGATGGGCCTGTCAAAGCCGCTCGGCCTCGACAAGCGTTTCGCGCCCACCACCGGCCCCGCCGAACCGATGGCGTTCCAGGACAACCCGCTGACACATGACCGCGAGATGTTCGACTACATGTCGGGGCAGGTCGCGACATACCCGGAACTGGCGCTTGGCGGCCCCTCGATCCGCTGGGTCGACGCGGCGCTGGAAGAGACCGGGACGCTGATGGCGATGGACCCGCCCGACCTGCCGATGCTGGCCATTCTCGGCACCGAGGAAAGCATCGTGGAGCCGTCCGCCATCCACGACCGCTGCGCAAGCTGGCCGAACAGCCGCCTGCACATGGTGGAGGGCGGCCGCCACGAGGTGCTTATGGAAGCGCCCGAGCGGCGCGGGCCGATCCTGGAGCTGATCGACAACTGGTGCGCCGAGGTCGTCAAGGTGGCGCAGAAGACCGGGTAACGGTCGCCGCGGTCAGGAACCGCAGCCGCGCGACCTGCTGGCGGCGGTCCCGGCGCGATTTCGCGGGCGGGACGGGAAGCGGGCGTCCGCCCGGTGAACGACCCCGGCAATCGTCTGCGCGCCCGGAGTTCAGAGGGTGCACGGGGGGCGGGGGTGCACGGACGGCCCCCCCCTGTTTTCAGGCCCCGGTATGGGCGACCAACCGCCCCTCTTCGAGCCGTAGCACCCGGTCCATCCGCGCCGCGAGCTCGGGGTTGTGGGTGGCGATCAGCGCGCCCATCCCGGTTTCGCGCACCAGCGTCAGAAGCGTGTCGAAGACCACGCCCGCGGTTGCCGGGTCAAGGTTGCCTGTCGGTTCATCTGCCAGCAATATCAGGGGTTTGTTTGCCAGTGCCCGGCAGAAGGCAACGCGCTGTTGTTCGCCCCCCGACAGCTCTGATGGCCGGTGCATGGCGCGGCTCTCCAGCCCCACGCGCGCCAGAAGCTCCGCCGCCCGCGCCTCTGCCTCGCGGTGCGTGATGCCATTGGCCAACTGCGGCAGGACGACATTCTCGGCGGCTGTGAACTCCGGCAACAGGTGATGAAATTGGTAAACGAATCCGATAGCTTGCCGCCGCGCCCGCGTCCGCGCCCGATCCCCGGCACGGGTCAGGTCCTGGCCACCGATCCGCACCGTTCCCGCGTCGGCGGAATCGAGCAGCCCCGCGATATGCAACAGCGTCGATTTCCCCGCCCCGGACGGCGCCACCAGCGCCACCACCTCGCCCCGCGCGATAGCGACGCTCGCCCCGCGCAACACCCTGATTTCGCCGGGTTTACCGATCTTGTAGCCCTTCTCGACCCTGTCGAGATCCAGCACCGCGTCACTCATAGCGCAGCGCCTCCACCGGGTTCATCCGCGCCGCCCGCCGCGCCGGAATGATGGTGATGACGAAGGACAGCCCCAGCGACAGCGACACCGCCGACAGCACGTCGCCCAGTTCCAGCCGCGCCGGCAAGCTCGACAGGAACCGCACCGACGGATCCCAGACGCCACCGCCCGCCATCCAGTTCACGAAAGCGAAAATCGGGTCGATCCAGATCGCGAAGGCACAGCCCAAGGCCACCCCCGCCAGCGTTCCGGCCACCCCGATCGACGCGCCGCAGATGAAGAAGACCCGCAAGATGGACCCCTCTGACAGGCCCATGGTGCGCAGGATGCCGATGTCGCGGCTCTTGTTCTTGACCAGCATGATCAGGCCCGAGACGATGTTCATCGTGGCGATCAGCACAAGGATGGAGAGGATGATGAACATCACGTTGTCCTCCATCTTCAAGGCTTGCAGGAAGGCCCCGGCACTGTCGCGCCATGTCCAGACAAAGACATCCGCCTCGGCGGCGCGCAACAGCGGCGCCACCATCGAGAGCACCCGGTCGGGGTTGTCCACCGTCACCTCGATCTTGTCGGCGACGCCGTCGCGGTTGAAATAGGTCTGCGCCTCGGCGAACGGCATGTAGACGCGCACCCGGTCGATATCGTAGCGCCCGACCTGGAAGATATAAGTGACCTCGTAGGCGCTGATGCGCGGGCTTGTGCCGAACGCCGTGCGCGCCCCCTCGGGCGAGATCAGGCGGATGCGGTCGCCGACGCCGACGCCCAGTTCGCGCGCAACGCCGCTGCCGATGGCGATGCCGTCGCCAAACCGGTCAAACGCGCCGCGAGCCACCTCAGGCTCCGCCACCAACGGCACGCTGGCCAGATCCGCGGGCGTGATCCCGATCACCTGAACGCCGGCGTTGCGGCCGCCCGCCGTCGCCATCACCTGCCCCTCGATCACCGGGAAGGCGCCGGTCACGCCCTCGACACCGCGCAGGCGTGCCGTGATCGCGTCGTAATCGGCCAGGACCCGCGCCGTGCGCCCGTCCTGCATCTGGCGCGCGACCGGCATGATCGAGGCGTGCGGATTGGCGCCGAGGATCGTGTTCACGAATTCATGGCGAAAGCCCGAGCGCACGGCCAGCGTCGCGATCAGCGCCATCACCGCCAGCATGATGCCGAGAAAGCTGATCCACGTCATCACGCTGACACCGCCCTCGGCCCGCCTGGCGCGGATGTAGCGCCACGCGATCAGCCATTCGAACCCGGCAAAGGGCTTGGGGGGGGTTGGCATTGCGATTCCTTCTGGGCGCACCCGGTTAGCCCAGATGCGGCGCGTAAATCTCCTGCACGCGGGCGATGGCGGCCTCCGGGCTCATTTCCTCGCTTTCACCGGTGCGGCGGCTGGTCAGTTCCACCACCCCGGATTTGAGGCCGCGCGGCCCCACCGTAATCCGCCATGGCAGGCCAATGAGGTCCATGGTGGCGAACTTGGCGCCGGCCCGGTCGTCGGTATCGTCGTAGAGCGGGTCCAGCCCCGCCGCACGCAGCGCCGTGTAGAGCGCCTCACAGGCCGAGTCGGTGCCCGCGTCTCCCTGGCGCAGGTTGACGATGCCGACATGGAAGGGCGTCACGCCCTCGGGCCAGATGATGCCCTTGTCGTCGTGGCTGGCCTCGATGATGGCACCCATAAGGCGGCTGACGCCGATGCCGTGGCTGCCCATGTGCACCGGCACCTGCTTGCCATCGGGGCCTTGCACGGTGGCGCCCATCGGTTCGGAATACTTGGTGCCGAAATAGAAGATCTGGCCAACCTCGATGCCGCGCGCGACGCGGCGACGGTCCTCGGGGACCGCGTTGAACTTCGCCTCGTCATGGGTTTCGTCGGTGCGCGCGTAGCGCGAGGTGAATTCCTCCAGCACCGCGCGGCATTGGTCGTGGCTGTCATAGTCGATGTCGCGGGCGCCGAATGTCAGGTCGGTGATCTCGCTGTCATAGAACACTTCCGACTCGCCGGTTTCCGCCAGCACGAGGAATTCATGCGTGTCGTCGCCGCCGATCGGGCCGCTGTCGGCGCGCATCGGGATCGCTTGCAGCCCCATGCGTTCATAGGTGCGCAGGTAGCTGACGAGGTGGCGGTTATAGGCGTGCAGCGCGTCCTCTTTCGTGAGGTCGAACGTGTAGCCGTCCTTCATGTAGAACTCGCGCCCCCGCATGACGCCGAAGCGCGGCCGGATCTCGTCGCGGAATTTCCACTGGATCTGGTAGAGCGTCAGAGGCAGGTCCTTGTAGCTGCGCACGTAGCTGCGGAAGATATCCGTCACCATCTCCTCGGCGGTGGGGGTATAAAGCAGGTCGCGTTCGTGCCGGTCCTGCATGCGCAGCATCTCGGCCCCGTAATCGTCATACCTCCCGCTTTCGCGCCACAGATCCGCCGATTGCAGGGTCGGCATCTGGATCGCGATATGCCCGGCGCGGGCCTGTTCCTCGTGCACGATATTCTCGATCTTGCGCAGCACCTTGAAGCCGAGCGGCAGCCACGAATAGATCCCCGCCGTCTGCTGCTTGATCATCCCGGCGCGCAGCATCAGCCGATGGCTGACGATCTGGGCCTCGGCGGGGGTTTCTTTCAGGACGGGCAGGAAATAGCGGGAAAGACGCATCTGGGCGGACCTATCGGTTGATTTGGCCCCTGATTAGGGGAAAGACCGGACGGGGGCAATCAGGCTTGGGCGGCGCGGGTGACCAGCGACAGGCAGACCTTTGTGGCAAGCGCCATGTCCTGCACGCTGATCCATTCCAGCGGCCCGTGAATCTCTTGCATACCGGTAAAGAGGTTGGGGCACGGCACCCCCATCTCGGTCAGGCGGGAGCCGTCGGTGCCGCCCCGGATCGGGACAGAGCGAGGGTCCAGCCCGGCATCGCGGTAGGCCGCGCGGGCAAGCTCCACCGGCGCCATGTCTTTCTCCAGCCAGTAGCGCATGTTGCGGTATTGCGGCTTGATCTCGCAGGTCACATGCGCGCGCGGTTCGGTCGCGGCGACCGCCTCGCAGACCTGCCGCAGAAGCGCGCCCTTGGCGGCCAGCCCGTCCAGTTCGAAATCGCGCAGGATCAGCTTGACCTGCGCCTCGGCGGCGGTGCCGGACAGGGCGTAGAGGTGGATGAACCCGTCGCGCCCATCGGTGGTTTCCGGCGTCAGTGTCACCTGTGGCAGGGTCTGGACGATCTTGGCGGCAAGGTGCAGGGCGTTGACCAGCTTGTCCTTGGCCCACCCCGGATGCGCCGAGACCCCGGTCACCGTCACCACCGCGCCATCGGCTGAGAAGCTTTCGAACTCAAGCTCGCCGGCCTTGGCCCCGTCGAGCGTGTAGGCAAAATCCACCCCCAGATCGGCGGGCAGGCGGGCATCGACGCCGCGCCCGATTTCCTCGTCCGGGGTGAAGGCCAGCCGGATCTTTGGGTGCCGTTGCGCCCTGTCCGCCAGCAATGCGCGCGCCATCGTCATCAGGATCGCCACCCCGGCCTTGTCATCGGCCCCAAGAAGCGTCGCGCCGCTGGCGGTGATGATGTCATCGCCGATCTTCTCGCCAAGGTAAGGCGCGACATCGGGCGAGAGTACCAGCCCCGGCGCGTCGGGAAAGGTGATCTCGCCACCGTCATAGGCGCGATGAACGCGCGGTTTGACGCCCGAGGCGTGGTAGGCCGGGGCGGTGTCCATATGGGCGCAGAACCCGATCACCGGCGCGCCCTCGACCGTGGCCGGGATTGTCGCCAGCACCGCGCCGTATTCGGTCAACTGCACGTCCTCGGCGCCGATTTCCTTCAGGTCCGCGACCAGCAGACGGGCAAGGTCAAGCTGAATCTCGGTGCTGGGGCTGGTCGCCGACGTTTCGTCGCTTTGGGTGTCGATGGCGGCGTAGCGGGTCAGCCGCTCTTGCAGGTCTGTATCGAAATCGGTGCGCATGTCGGTCCCTCGGTTGGCGTGCCGCTATCAGGGGCAAGCGACGCGGGTCTGTCAACCGGATTGACCGGCCCGCCGCGTCGTTTGCACGCCCTTGATCACCGGGTTTGCGCCAAGGGCACTGGCAAGCGCCTTGAAACGGGATTCAGCGACCTCTCCAAACAGGTCGCGGCCGGTGTCGGACAAAAGGCGCAGTTCGAGGATCTGCTTCTTGGGGTAGTATTTCAGCGCCCCGTGATCAAGCGGCCGTTCCAGCGTGAGCATCGCCCCGAAGCGCATCGCGCGGCCAAGGATCTCTGCTTCTTTGGCATCCTTTTCGGACAGCAGCGACACCAGCTTGTCGAACCCCGTGGCCTTCTGGCTGGACTTGTAGCGATGCAGCAGCGCAAGGCCGAGATAGACCCGCTCGGAATGCTTGAGGCCGCCCAGATTGGCGCGCGTTGCGTTGTCGAAACAAACCTCGGCCCGGTAATCGGGATGGGCGCGCCAACTGACGTCATGCAGCAGGCAGGCCGCCCGCATGACGCGTTTCTTGGCCGGGGTGACGCGGCCGAACAAGGGCTCGATGAAGAGGTAGAGCGCGCGGCCGAAGCCCGGCATGCGGGAACTCATCAACTCCATCTGGTAGGCCGCCTCGATCAACGGATCGCGCTGGCGCTGCTGGTCTGACATCTGTTCGTACAGCATCCCTTCGCGGATGCCGTAGGAGGACACGGCGACCTCTGCGGGCTTGAAGCTGCGGACAAGTTCCTTGAGCACCAGCGAGGCCAGCGGCACGAGCGCCATCCGATCCGCGCTGGTGCCGGTCTGGCCGCGCAGCGCATCGAGGTCGGCCTTCTGGATATAGGCGATGGTGGCGCGGATATCGCTGCGTGTCATCCGGTATTCGTGCAACACCTTCAGCGGGTAGCCCCGGCGTTCCATATCGATCCGCGCGATCGCCCGCCACGAACCGCCGACGAGAAAAAGCCGCCCCGACTGATCGCCGAACCGGTCGCGCAGCGTGGCGATGGTGGTCTTGATATGGGCCTTGATCGCCTTCTTGCCGCCGGTCATCCCTTGCAGCTTGAGAGGCCCGAGATCCGAGGTCGCCCGGCGCCCGACCCCGCCATCGCCCAGAAGTTCGGCCAGTTCCATGGACGAGCCGCCGATATCGCAGACCATGCCCTCCGCCCCCGGCCAGCCAAGCAGCACCCCCTGCGCCGACAACCGGGCCTCCTCCGGGCCATCGACGACATGGATGGTCAGGCCGGTTTCGCGTTCCGCCTCAGCGCGGAAAGCCGGCCCGTCCTCGGCCTCGCGCATCGCCGCCGTTGCGACGGCGAGAAGCGTGGTAACCCCCATCCCCTTGGCAAGGGCGGCAAAACGCTTGAGCGCCGACAACGCGCGCACCCGGCCGCTTTCCGACAGCCGACCGGTTCGGGCAAGCCCCGCACCCAGCCCGCACAGGATCTTTTCATTGAAGAAATAGGCAGGCGACCGCGCCGCACCGTCAAAGACCACCATCCGGACGGAGTTGGACCCGATGTCGATCACGCCGACGCGCGACAGGTCATGCGTGCCCGGATCCGCGAACAGCGGGGTTCCGAAGAGCCCCCCGTCGGCCACGGTCGCGGAGCCCTCGGTGCCCGCCTCAACCAGATCGGCATGGTCCATCATGGCATTTCTCATGTCACGCAGGCGGCGCCCGGTCAATCATGCGAATGCGTCAGTTCCGGCACGTCCGCCGCCCCGACGGTCCCGCGCCCCGAAAGCGACGGGTATTGCATGAAGAACCGGTGGCAGTTGAACGGCCTGTCGATCGCGTCGAGATCGGGCCTCAGAAAGGTGCCGTCGGCCTGCAACACCCAACTTTGCGCCACGTCGGCAAGGTTCGCCGCCATCACCTGATCGACGATCTGCGCCTTGACCGTGGGAGTGGTGCATTCGACCAGCGTTTCGACCCGCCGCGCAAGGTTGCGCCCCATCCAGTCGGCGGAACTGATGTAGACGCGCGCCTTTCTCGACGGCAACCCGTGGCCGTTGCCGAAACACACGATCCGGCTATGTTCCAGGAACCGCCCGACGATGGATTTCACCCGGATGTTTTCCGACACCCCCCTTACGCCGGGGCGGATGCCGCAGATGCCACGGATGACAAGGTCGATCTTCACGCCGGCCCCGCTTGCCGCGTAGAGCGCGTCGATGATGTCGGGCTCGATCAGGCTGTTCATCTTGGCCCAGACCATCGCCGGCCTGCCGGCCTTGGCATGGTCGATCTCTGCGCGGATGCTGTCGAGCAGTGTCTTTTTCAGCGTCAGCGGCGAGATCGAGAGGTTTTCCAGCCCTTCGGGTTCCGCGTAGCCGCCGACGTAGTTGAACACCTTGGTGGCATCGCGGCCAAGCGCGTCATCGCAGGTGAAAAGCGAAAGATCGGTATAGATGCGCGCCGTGATCGGGTGGTAATTGCCGGTGCCAAAATGGGTGTAGGTCACCAGCCTGTCGCCCTCGCGCCGCACCACGGTGCTGATCTTGGCGTGGGTCTTGTAGTTGATGAAGCCGTAGATCACATGCGCGCCGGCGCGTTCCAGCTTGCGCGACTGGCGGATATTGGCGGCCTCGTCGAAACGGGCCTTCAGTTCCACCAGGGCCGTCACCGACTTGCCGTTTTCCGCCGCCTCGCACAGCGCCTCGACGATCGGGGATTCGTGCGAGGTGCGATAGAGCGTCTGCTTGATCGCCACCACGTTGGGATCGCGCGCCGCCTGCGCGAGGAAGCGGATCACCATGTCGAAGGTTTCATAGGGGTGGTGCAGCAGCATGTCCTTCTGGCGGATCGCCAAAAACATGTCGCCGTCATGGTCCTGCACCCGTTCGGGCACCCGCGGGCTGAAACTGGGCCACATCAGATCGGGCCGCTCGTCGATTACCAGTTCCTTCAGGCGCGCAACGCCGATCATGCCGCTGACCTCGATCACCTCGTCACCGATAACACCGAGATGTTCACAGATCTCGGTGCTGAGTTCGGCGGGCGCCCCGGACGAGACCTGAAGCCGCACCACGTGCCCCCGACGGCGGCGCTTCAGCGCCGTTTCGAATTCGCGCACCAGATCCTCGGCCTCTTCCTCGACCTCCAGATCGCTGTCGCGCAAGACCCGGAACATGCACGATCCGGTCAGCTTGTAGCCGGGGAAAAGCGCCCCGATATTGAGCAGCAGCAGATCTTCGAGCAACAGGAACCGCGCCGCGCCCGCGTCCGACGGCAGCCGCACGAACCGGTCGATCTGGTTGGGGATCGGCAACAGCGCCCGAAGGCTTCGCCCGTCCTTGCTGCGTTGCATCTGTAGCGCCAGCGAAACCCCCTCGTTGGGGATGAAGGGAAAGGGATGCGCGGGGTCGATGGCCAGCGGTGACAGCACCGGGAACACCTGGGTCAGGAAAATCTCTTTCAGCGCGGCCTTGTCGGCGTTGCTCAGATCCGCGCGCGCCACGACGCTGATGCGCTCTGCCTCCAGCACCGAGCGCAGTTCGGTCCACGTGTCCTGCTGCGCGAGCATCAGCTTGCGCGCATCGGCGTTGATCAGGTGCAGCTGTTCGGCCGGGGTGCGGCCATCAGCCGACGGTGTTGTGTGGCCCTCCATCACCAGTTCGCGCAGACCGGCGACGCGCACGGTGTAGAATTCATCGAGATTGGCCGAGGATATCGACACGAAGCGCACCCGTTCCAGCAGCGGCACGCGCGGGTTGCGGGCCTCTTCCAGCACCCGCCAGTTGAAGGCAAGCCAGCTGAGTTCCCGGTTGAAAAACCGCTGCGGGCCGGTGGTCTGCGCTTCGGGCAGGTCAACCGGCTCGGGGATCGGACTGTTCAGAAAATCGACGTTTACCATGGGGATGCGCTATCCTTGCGATGTGACAGGGGCATGACGGTCATTCGGTCTGCTCTGCAAGCAGCGCCGCGATCATCTGCCGGGAGGGGCGCGATTTGTCGCGCACGGCGCGGGCGTCAATGGCGGTGATCAGGCTGCGCGCGGCGGCGAGGCTACGCTCCATCCGCAGCACCGCGTAGGAAACCAGCCGCGGTGGCAGCGCCAGTTGCCGGTCGGCGGCCATCTTTACCATGACCGCCGAAAGCAGCGCATCATCGGGCGCGTTCAGCTTCAAGACCCCGGCCTGCTGAACCCGGCTTTTCAGATCGGGCAGCGCGATGGGCCAGCGCGCCGGATCGCTGCGCGCCGTCAGCAAAAGCCGCCCGCCCTGCCCCAGAATGGCATTGTGCAGGTGGAACAGCGCCGTCTCCGCCTCCACGCCGGGCAGTTGGTCGGCATTCTCGACGGCGACCCTTTGGCCCGCGCCCTGCGGATCAAGACCGGGCAGGTCATCGGCTCCGATCACACAGCCGCCTGTCAAGGCCGCCCAGACATGGGCCAGATGCGTCTTGCCGGAGGCGTCCGGCCCGACCAGCACCATCTTTCCATGCGGCCAGTCCCGCCAGCCCTCGATCCCGGCAACGGCGGCGGCGTTCGCGTCGGAGACGAAGAAATCATCGCGCCCGAGGGCCGGGCGCACCGGCAGGTTGAGGATCAGTTGTTCAGCCATGTGTCAGATGTCACGATCTTCGCCCAAGGCTTCAAGCCCCCGGTAGAGACGACCCTGCCGGTATTGCGCAATGCCGTAGCGTGCCAGAACGCCGATCATCGCCGCGATCGGAACCGCGACCAGCATACCGACGAAGCCGAAGAGCGACCCGAACGCCGCCAGCGCGAAGAGCAGCCAGACCGGGTGCAGCCCGACGGAACTGCCGACCAGCTTGGGTGTCAGGATATTGCCCTCGACCGCCTGCCCGACCATGAAGACGGCGGCAACCGCGGCGATCCAGACCCAGTCCCCCCAGAACTGAAACAGCGCCAGACCGATCGACAGCACCCCGCCGACAAGCGCGCCCACGTAGGGAATGAAGGTCAGAAGCCCCGCGACCAGCCCGACGACCAGCCCGAATTGCAGCCCGACCAGCATCAGCGCAATGGCATAGAACGTGCCAAGGATCAGGCAGACCGTGCCCTGCCCGCGCACGAAACTGGCCAATGTGCGATTGATGTCGGTGGCCAGTTCGCGCAGCACCGGGGCGTGATCGCGCGGCAGAAGATCGTCGATTCCGGCCACCATCCGATCCCAGTCGAGCAACAGGTAGAAGGCCACGACCGGCGCCACCACCAGCACCACGAGGCTGTTCATCACCGATCCCGCCGAGGACAGTACCGACGACACCACGCCACCGATCTGGGATCGCGCGGTTTCGATGATGTCGGCGATGGTCTGGCGCGCGGTGGAGTCTTCCTGGATCAGCGAGGGGAACCGCTCGACCAGCACATCACGCACCGTTTCATAAAACCCCGGCGCCGCCTCTATGAACGCGATGACTTGCCCGACCAGCGTCGGCAGCACCAAGAGCAACGCCGCGAGGAAAATCAGGATCGACAGCAGAAAGATGACGACCGTGGCCCATATCCGCGTGAAGCCGCGCGCCTCCAGCCGGTCGGCCAGCGGATCGAGCACATAGGCAATCGCACCGCCGACGATGAACGGCAGCAACACCTGCCCCATAAACCACATCAGCAGGAAAAAGATCGCCGCTGCCGCGCCCCAGATCGTCACCTGCTGTTTCACCGGCAATGCCATGTGGGTGCCCTGTTTTGCTGGAAACTCCGTTAATCGGCAACGTGGCCGCAAGCCGGTGGATTTGCAACCGGAACATGATCATCCACGCGCGGCACGCACATGATCACCCACGCGCGGCACGCACGATGCCCAGAATGGTCTTCGCGGCATCGGGGATATTGGTGCCGGGGCCGAAAATGGCCTTCACGCCCGCATCTTGCAGGAACTGGTAATCCTGGTGTGGGATCACCCCGCCGCAAATCACGATGATATCCTCTGCCCCCTGCGCCTTCAGGGCCGCGATCAGCTTGGGTGCAAGCGTCTTGTGGCCCGCCGCCTGGCTGGAAATGCCGACGATATGCACATCGTTGTCAATGGCATCCTGCGCCGCCTCTTCCGGGGTCTGGAAAAGCGGGCCGACGTCCACGTCGAAGCCGATATCGGCAAAGGCCGTGGCGATCACCTTGGCGCCCCGGTCGTGCCCGTCCTGCCCCATCTTGACCACCAGCATGCGCGGGCGCCGACCCTCTTCCTCGGCGAAGGCTTCCACGTCCTTCTGGATCGCGGCAAAGCCTTCATCCCCCTCGTAGGCGGCGCCGTAGACCCCGGCGAGCGTCCTGACCTCGGCGCGGTGGCGGCCGAACTGCTTTTCCATTGCCATGCTGATTTCTCCGACGGTTGCGCGGGCGCGGGCCGCGACCACGGCTGCCTCCAGCAGGTTGCCACCTTCCTTCGCGCGGCGGGTCAGCTCTTCAAGCGCGGCGAGGCACGCGCTTTCATCGCGGCTGGCGCGGATCTTTTCCAACCGGGCGATCTGGCCCGCGCGAACCTTGACGTTGTCGACATCGAGCAGGTCGATCGGGTCCTCGTTGTCCTTGCGATACTTGTTGACGCCGACGATCACCTCCTCGCCCCGGTCGATCATCGCCTGACGGGTGGCGGCGGTTTCCTCGATCCGAAGCTTGGGCATGCCCGAGGCGACGGCCTTGGTCATGCCGCCCATCTCCTCGACCTCCGCGATCAGCGCCCAGGCTTTCCCGGCCAGTTCGGCGGTCAGGCTTTCAACGTAGTAGGAGCCCGCCAGCGGATCGACCACGTTGGTGATGCCGGTTTCCTCCTGCAGGATCAGCTGCGTGTTGCGGGCAATGCGGGCGCTGAAATCGGTCGGCAGCGCCATCGCCTCGTCGAGCGCGTTGGTATGCAGCGATTGCGTGCCGCCAAGCGCCGCCGACATGGCCTCATACGCCGTCCGGATCACATTGTTGTAGGGGTCCTGTTCCTGCAAGCTGACACCGCTGGTCTGGCAGTGCGTCCGCAGCATCTTCGACCGCGGGTCGGTCGCCCCGGCCTCTTCCATGATCCGGTGCCACAAAAGGCGCGCGGCGCGCAGCTTGGCGGCCTCCATGAAGAAATTCATGCCGATGGCAAAGAAGAACGACAGGCGTGGCGCAAAGCTGTCCACGTCCATCCCCGCCTTGACCGCCGCGCGCACGTATTCTCGCCCGTCGGCCAGCGTGTAGGCAAGCTCCTGCACCAGGTTCGCGCCCGCCTCCTGCATGTGGTAGCCGGAGATCGAGATCGAGTTGAAGCGCGGCATCTCTTTCGAGGTAAATTCAATGATGTCCGAGATGATCCGCATCGACGGCTCAGGCGGATAGATATAGGTGTTGCGGACCATGAACTCTTTCAAGATGTCGTTCTGGATGGTCCCCGACAGCACACCCCGGTCGTGCCCCTGTTCCTCGCCCGTGACGATGAAATTGGCCAGGATCGGGATCACCGCACCGTTCATCGTCATCGACACGCTGACCTGATCGAGCTGGATACCGTCGAAGAGGATCTTCATGTCCTCGACACTGTCGATGGCGACGCCGGCCTTGCCCACATCGCCCTCCACCCGTGGGTGATCGCTGTCATAGCCCCT